>Ga0209629_10000458_pt1 | contig 22351 bp, 18 predicted proteins | sample TergutCu122P5_FD_187286 | JGI IMG/M metagenome (GOLD analysis project Ga0209629, IMG submission 187286) | Cubitermes ugandensis P5 segment gut microbial communities from Kakamega Forest, Kenya - Cu122 P5 (SPAdes) (version 2) | ecosystem: Host-associated > Arthropoda: Insects > Digestive system...
CTGTTTCTTGATGAAGGTTGACATAAATCAGCTATCCTCCATTGGCGCGCGCAGACCTGCGAACAAAAGGATTTCGCTGTGTCTGCGCGCATTCCGGATGTGCGCTGCTTTATGTCGATGATAAAAAAGAAACAGTATCAAGTGAAAATTCAGCCACATATTATATTTAAAAAACCAGCCAGTCCATGAATGGGAAAAGCTGGTTTTTTTAATACCGTTATGTGAATATTTAACAAATACACAAGAAACAGCATAATAACGGAATCGCTCATTAAAAAGGGTTTACGGGCATATATTGTTTTGTGCTATTTTAAGTTTGACCGGTTTGCCGCGTCATACCGTTTATTTTGGCGGGCGGGAGGTGTCATTTGTCAAAAAAAGGCGTGGGAAACGCTGAAAACAGGCCGCGCATCGCGGCGAGGCTGAAATCCGGCATCGCGGAGGCGCTGGGCCTGCCGAAAGAGATCCTCCTGAACCTGCCGGTGATAACGGCCACGGGCAATGAACAGATCAATATAGAAAATTACAAGGCGGTCGTGGAGTACACGGGCGAAACGGTCCGCATAAACACGGCCTGCGGCATGCTCAGCATAGGCGGCAAAGGATTGTTCATCATACGGATCTCGACGGAGTCCGTCACCATCGGCGGAAGGATCGCCGACGTCCGGTACGGCGGGTAAAGAAAACGGTGTTTGCCGATAACAACAGGTGATGATATGCTGACAGCTTTGTTCAATTATTTTAAAGGCAGCGTCCGCGTGACGGTGAGCGGCTTTACGACCGAGCGCTTCCTGAATATCGCCGTGCGCAAAGGCGTGCGCATCTGGAACGTCTCCCGCGACGGCGGCTCCATGCAAATGAACGTGACCCTAAAGGGTTTCCGGCTCCTACGGGAGTGCGCCAAAAAAACCGGCTGCCGCGTGAAGATAGCCGGGAAAAACGGCTTCCCCTTCCTGATGCACAGATACCGCAGGCGCAAGATATTTATCGGCGGGTTTGTCTTTTTTCTGGCGGCCGTATACATAATGACCAGGTTCATCTGGCTGGTGGACGTGAGCGGCAACGACAGGATCACAAAGGACGCCGTCATCGCGGCGTGCAGGGAGCACGGGCTGTATGTGGGCGCGTTCAAGCCGGATATCTCGGCCGATGACGTCGAACGGTCATTGGTCAGGGATTTCCCCGATATCTCATGGGTCAACGTGAAGATCACGGGCACCCACGCCGCCGTGAGCATAAGCGAGGACCTGCCCAGGCAGCCCGCGGCGGACAGGGAGACGCCGTGCGACGTCATCGCCAGGTACGACGGCCTGATAGAGAGCATAGCCACCAGCGCCGGCACGCCCAAGGTAAAGCGGCAGGACGTCGTCCAAAAGGGCGACGTGCTCGTCTCCTCGGCCGTGGAGATCACCAACGAAAACGGCGTCGTCGGCACCGTCTTCACCCACGCCGCCGCCGCCGTCACGGCGCGCATGTATATGGACTTCGATTTTGACATACCCTATGACTACTTTATAAAAGCGCCGACGGGCCGCGTCGCCAAGCGATACGGCCTGATTCTGATGGGGAAGGATATATTTGACGTAAAAAAAATTGACACTAGCATTCCGTATGTGAACTATGATAGAATACTGCTTAGGAAGCAGCTCAGCCTGGGCGAGGACTACCCGCTGCCCGTCATCTTGGCCACGGCCGTGTACTCGGAGTTTGAGCAGGTGCCGCAGAAGCGCACGCCGGAGCAGGCCCGCGAGCTGGCCGAGCGCGTCGTCTCCGCCAGGTTGCTGCGCGAGCTGGATTTCTCCGCGGACATAATGGACACCAAGATCGCCTACGAGGAGCTTGCGGACCGCCTGCACGTGTCCGCCACGGCCACCATCGTCGACAACATCGGGCAGCAGGTTCCGGTGAATATCGTCAAGTGAACCGCCAAATTGCGGCGAAGGCCGCCCACGCCATGGACGCGCCGCGCTAAGGCGAGCGGAGCGGGTTTGGCGGCGGGTGTTTTTGTATTGGTGGGCCGGCAGCGGGGCGATTTTGGAAAGGTACACCGGCGTACAAATAGGCGAAAGGGGCGCGAAATATGTTGAAAATTTATCAGGGCCGTTATAAAGACGGAAAACTTATTTTGCCTGAGCGCGAGAGGGCTTTGATGCCTGACAACGTAAACGTCGTTATCGCTGTTTTGGATGATGATATGGTTTTGAGCGCACATGCCGGCATTGACGCGTCAGACGACGGAACCGCTGCGCAAGACCAGCGCGAGGCGTTTGAGCGTTTCTTTTCCGCAATTGACGCAATAGACGGCGAACCGATTACCGATGAGGATTTGGCGGATTTCGCACAGAACCGCGTAAACTTCAGGAGGAAACTATAATCATGACATATGCGCTTGACAGCAATATAGTCTCCTATTTTCTTAAAAAAGATAACGAAATTCGGAAAAAACTCGCGGCGGAGATCAAGGCGGGCAATAAGGTTACATTGCCGGTGATTGTTTACTTCGGGGTCAAAAGATGGCTATTGGAGATAGGCGCAACGAATAAACATGCTGAATTTGAACTGTTGTGCCGCAGCGTCCGCCCGGAAGAATTTGATATGGATGTATGGGATTCCGCGGCAAAATTGTATGTCAAAATGCGCAGGCAAGGTCAGCCTATTGACGACGCTGATTTGTTGATAGCCGTTTTTTGTAATGTAAACAGATACACCCTTGCCACTAACAATATACGTCACCTCAAGCGCATTGAAGGGTTAAGATTTATCAATTGGAAAGTATGAGGCCGGAAACCAATCGCCTACAATGAACAAGAATACCAGGGGATATGGCGGTATATTGATGAGAATCCGATAAGGCGGACAGAGGATCGCTATTATGTTGAAATTAATATAAGAAATTTCATAATTACCTTTTGTGAGGTTCAATAATGGATGAGGATTTCATAAAGTTTATACGCGATTGGTGTAAAGAACAAAAAATTATTAACAGATGCAAAACAAATTTTTGGAAATGCTTTGAAGCATATAAAGAAGCTTCTCTTAAGGAATTTTCTGAAGTGTTCCGAAATGAAAACAGAAGTTGCGTAAGTATTGTTTTGGACAAGATTTGTTTATGCCTAAACTATTATTGCGACTATGGCAAGCCGACAATTCAAATAGATTTCTATATTCTATTAAAGGAGAAGCAAATAGGATGGTACAGAGAAATATATTTTACAAACGGTGAGTTTATTGACGAATTTTTTGTTATTGAGTAATCTCCGCGTTATTAACCGCAACAAATAACATTAGACTATTTTATCAAGGGTGATACGATGGACAAGGCGCACCAGATGGAGATACATAGCGGGATAATCAGCAATGTGTTCGGCAGGCTGGACGGGAACGTCAAGAAGATAGAGAAGGCGTTCGGGGTGAGCGTGGTCAACCGGGGGAGCGACGTCATCGTCGACGGCGGAGGCGTGCAGAGCGCGGTGGCCGTGCTCAATAAGCTGGTGGCCATCGCGCAGGCGGGCAGCGAGATCACCGAGCAGAACGTGGACTATATCATATCCTCGGTGGGGGACAGCGGCTTCAACGAGATCGAGAAGCTGCACTCCGACCAGATATGCCTCAACATCTACGGCAAGCCCATCCGCCCGAAGACGCTGGGGCAGAAGCTCTACGTGGACCAGATCAGGCGCAATACCGTGGTGTTCGGCGTGGGGCCGGCGGGCACGGGCAAGACGTACCTGGCCATGGCCTTGGCCATAACCGCGTTTAAAAACAACGACGTCGCCCGGATCGTGCTGACGCGCCCCGCCATTGAGGCCGGGGAGAAGCTGGGCTTCCTGCCCGGGGACATGCAGCAGAAGGTGGACCCGTATCTGCGCCCGCTTTACGACGCGCTCTACGAGATCATGGGCGCGGACAGCTTTCAGAAGAACATGGAGCGCGGCGTCATCGAGGTCGCCCCGCTGGCGTACATGCGCGGGCGCACCCTGGACAACTCCTTCATCGTCCTGGACGAGGCCCAGAACACCACCGCCGAGCAGATGAAGATGTTCCTGACGCGCCTGGGCTTCGGCTCAAAGATGGTCATAACCGGCGACGTGACCCAGGTGGATCTGCCGGCGGGCAAGAAATCCGGGCTCAAAGAGGCCGTCAGGATACTCGAGAATATAGAGGGCATCGGCGTCTCGCGGCTCACGAACAAGGATGTGGTCCGCCATCCGCTCGTCCAGAGGATTGTGCAGGCCTACGAGGCCGATTCCGGGGACAAGGCCGGCGGCCCCGGCGGCCCGGCCCGGCCCCCGCGCTTCACCGGCAGATTTGTCCGCAATATCCCCAAGCGATGAGCGGGCTCAGCATCTTCATTGAAAACGAGACGGATCTGGGCGGCGGGTACCTGCGCGTCATACGGCGCGCGGTACGGGAGGCGGCGGACGCCTGCGCCGCCGCCTATGTCGAGGCGTGCCCCGCTGGCGCGGAGCTCGGCGTGACGCTCGTGGACGACAGCCGCATCGCGGAGCTGAACCGGGTATACCGCGGCATCGACGCCGCCACGGACGTGCTCAGTTTTCCCATACAGACGGATCTATTGCCGATGAACGGCGGCGGAATTTGCCCGGAAACTTCATCCGGAATTTTATCCGGAATTTTATCCGAGATTTCATTCGGCGATATCGTGATCTCCGTGGACAAGGCGCGCCGGCAGGCCGCGGAATACGGGCACAGCCTCGAGCGCGAGTTAGGCTTTCTGGCGGTCCACGGGGCGCTGCACCTGTTTGGCTATGATCACGAAAGGCCGGAGGACGAGGCCGCGATGCTGGCGAAACAGCGGGAAATACTGGAGAACTGCGGGCTGGGGGTATGAACGACGGACAATATTAACACAGACGCGGGCCAAAACGGCTTCAAATCGGGCTTCGCGGCCATAGCGGGCAGGCCCAACACCGGCAAATCCACGCTGCTCAACGCCATAATGGGCGGCAAGATAGCCATAACCTCCCCGAGGCCCCAGACCACCCGCAATCAGATACGCGGGGTCTATAACGCCGAGGGGCTTCAGATCGTTTTTCTCGATACGCCGGGGCTGCACAAGCCCTCCACCGCCCTGGGGGAATACATGATGAGGGCGGCGCGGGCGGCCCTCGCCGGGGCGGACGCGGCGCTGTTCCTGATCGAACCGCTGCGGGAGCCCCGGGGCAGGCGTTTTGAGGCGGACCGGGAGCTGTTGGCCGCCGCGGCCGCAAATGACGCGCGGCTATACCTGATCATAAACAAGCTGGACACGCTGGCGGGCCCGGCCAAGGGGGCCGCAATCGCCGAGACCATACAAATCTACAGCGGACTCTGCGATTTCGCCCACATAATACCCCTGAGCGCCGCGACCGGCGAGAATATCCCGGAGCTTTTGGCGGCCCTGCGCGCGGACATGCCCTATGGCCCGCGCTATTTCCCCGATGATATGTTCACGGATCAGCCGGAACGCGCCCTCGCGGCAGAGTTTATACGGGAGCGGGCGCTGCTGGCCCTTGAGGACGAGGTGCCCCACGGCATCTTCGTCGCGGTGGAATCCATGAGGGAGCGCGCGGGAGCCGCGGGGAAAACCGGCGCCGGGATCGTCGACATAGAGGCGGTCATCTACTGCGAGCGCGACAGCCACAAGGGCATCGTCATCGGCAGGGGCGGCGCGACGCTCAAGCGCATAGGGACCGGGGCGCGCCTGTCGATCGAGCGCCTGCTGGGTTGCCGCGTCAATCTGTCGCTTTGGGTCAAGGTCAAAAAGGACTGGCGCGCGGACGCGCGGCAGGTAAGAAATTTTGGCTTTGACAGCAAGAAATTGTAGGATTTTGCAACGAATAATTGTTGGCTTTGACAGCGAAAAATTGTAATGTAGCAACTTGCATACGCGCCGGCGGCAAAGTAGGGCCTACGACGGAATTTTCTACATTTAGTATGTATTTATATATACAATTTGAGTATATTTAAATAATAATTTGTAAGTTTGTCAAATAATTATTGCAATATTTGGATAAATCTCCGCTTCGTATTTACGGCGTAACAATACAAATTGTTATTACTAATTATATAATATATAATAATTTGTTATATATTTTTGCAATAAGCCAAAGATGTAATGTAACGCCATGGAGAAGGCCGCCCCCGCGGCAAAATCCCGCTTTGTTCACAAAAGGTTCGCCCGCGCGTTCGCCGTTTGCGGGCCGAAGAACCTCACGGCCTTCACGGGCCCGCCCGGATCGGCGGCAATGCCGAAACGCTTTATGCCGGCGGGCATAAAGAATTGATCGCCCTTTTTTATCCGCCGCTCATAGCCCCCGGCGATCAAAACGCCCGCCCCCGAAAGAATAAGCAGCCCGGAAAAAGACGCGCCGCAGTCCGCTTCATAGCCGCCCCGTATTTCGGCGATGGTGGCCCTGAAAAAGGGCGTGCCGCCGTATCCGATGATTTCGTACTCATCGTATTCATCTGCGCGGCCCGCCGCCGCGTTCAGGCGCGAGGGCGGCACGCGCCACTTGTCATAGGTTTCCCCGCCCGTAATGCCGGCGTAATCAAAGCAGTCGAACATCCGCTCAAAGCCGAGCCCCTGATGGCACATGAAGTCGTCGATCTTAAGGCCCGAGTCCGTGACCTTCTCCACACGGATTGTATAATCGGTCGGCTCCTGTATCTCCACGAGGAAGCACCCCGCGCCGATGGCGTGAGGGGTCCCGCCCTCTATAAGAAACGTGTCGCCGGGGTTCGCCGGGAATCTGTGGAGGCAATCGAGCATACCCGCGCGGTCCTGCCGCTCAAACAAATCGGTCCACTTCTCCCTGGTGACGCCGGGCTTAAAGCCCAGATACACAGCCGGGGAAAGGCCGCCGATCGCGCGGCCCCCCAGTATATGCCAGCACTCGGTTTTTCCGAAATCGGACTGAAACAGCGCCCGCGCGTTGCGCTTGTCCGGATGCGTCTGTATCGTCAGGCGCTCGGCAGAATCGATCAGCTTGACCAGGACGCCCGTGACGCCGCCGTATTGCCGAACGTGCTCCACGCCCAGAAAATCCGCGGGGGCGGACGCGATCACGTCCTTTAACGCCATCGGGGTCTGCCCGTCCCCGCCGTCGACCATGCTCAGGCCCTCGACAATGCGCTCCCTTCCGGCGTTCCTCGCGGTCACGACGGAGGAGACCCATTCCTCCGGGAAATTGCCGTCCTTCGGCTCCGGAACGCCCTCCAGGACGTCCAGCAGGTATCCGCCCAGGTACGTCCGCCACGGGCGCGCGGGGCGCAGTTTTATCGGTTTATCGGCGCAAATGACATCCAATCGCGGCCTCCAGTCTTATTTAACATGGGTTCGTCGGATAAAAATTCTGATTTGTCGAAGGAAAATCCGTCTAACTCACGTCAAAATAGTATATAATATGGGTTCGGCGTGATCCTATCGCGCCGAACCCACTTGTATCATCCGCGCATTTTTGCGCGCGCATACGCATACATCAGGTGTGCCGGATTAATTGGTGATCTTTCCGAAAACCTCGATGTCGTAGATGGAGGGGGCGGGCGCCGTGCCGCCGCTGGACGTGGTGCCGGTCAGGACGTTGATGGCTATGTAACGCGCAGCCGGATGCGAGGAGAACACATCGCTTGTGAACGCGTTGTTCTTATTGCCCGAGGCGTCCTTGATCAGCGTGTACCCTTCCGCGGCGAAGTCCCTGACGGCGGTAGTCGGCCTGTTCCAGTTGGGATCGACGTCCGATTTGGCCCAGATCTGGTAGCCGTAATAGCGGCCGCTCGTCTCGAACCAGAACGTATCGATGTTGTCCAGCGCGTAGACGTCCTGGAGATCGATCTCGATCCACCCCGGATAATTGCCGCCGGGCTGGTTCGCGCAGGACCATCTCGTCGCGAGGTTGGCGTCGTTGGCGCTTGCGGGCACGTCGGCGGCCGTATCCCAATAATTGGCCTTGATCGGCTTCTTATAGGAGAGGCTGATCTGAACCTGGGGCGTGTCCGTCGCCACCTGCATGCCGGAGTAATCGGCGGGGGCGTCCGTCGGCGTCCCGTAGAGCTCGATCTCATATATCCTGGCCTTGTGGTTGCCGGTGTAGCTGTCCTGCGCGGCGGACGTTATAAAGAGCCTGAAATACTTGGCGACGACGTCGCAGTACTTATCGGTTATATTGTCCGTATTGCCGGCGATCTTATCGAGATAATACCAGGTTTTGCCGTCCATGCTGACCTGCACGCTGAAATCCTTGGTGTTGGTGGAGGGGCCGTCGCCGCTGCTGCCGGTGTCGCAGCCGCCGTGCTTGATGACCCATTCGTCGATGTTGTACGCGCCGCCCAGATTCACGTAAATCCACGCGGGGCTGGTGGGCGACGCTATATTCGACGAACACCACTTTGTGGCGGTGCTCCCGTCCACGGCGTATATGGCGGCCTGCGGGGCGGAATTTTCGGTATTGGCGACGGCGGGCTTATTGAGCGCGATGTTCGGCGGGGAATCCTGCGCCATGGCGCTCGCGCAGAGCGGGGCGAATGTATAATTGTCCCATACGAACACCTTCACGTAGGCGCCGCTGGCGGCAAAGACGCTTTGATACTCCATTGTGGTGGCGGCCTGTATGTCGTCGTTCCAGACCTTGGTCTCGAGCAGCTTGCCGCCCGCGTCATAGAGCGAGGCGATCACCCTCGGCGTGGCGACCGGCTGCGTGAACGCGACCTCGGCCTGTACGAGGTTCCCGCCCGTCAGCCGCACGCCGGTTATCTTCGCGGGGGGCTGCGGCGGCGCCAGTATCGCGCCGGAATCCACGGGGGTCATCAGCGGCATGGCCGACGCGGTCAGCGCGAAGATCTGGACCTGCGGCTTCCCGAAGGTCGGGGTGGTCACCGGGGAGCTGAAGGAGACGCTCCGCAGCTCCTTTGCGCTGTTCACCGGGACGCTGTACTCATAGAGCTGGTTGTATTTCTCGACATCGTCGGAGGTGGCGGTGTGCCTGTAGGGGACGAGGGCGACGACGGGCTCGGTTATGAACGGCGAGTTCCAGATCATGCCCTTGTCGACCCAGTTGCGGACCTTGACATTTGCCGTGTCGCTCGTGCCGTCGCCGTAATTCAGCGTGACGTCTACGCTGCCGGATATATTCGTGCCTATGCAGGCCGTCGCGATGAAATTGAGCGAATTGTATCCGGAGCCGCCGACGGGTATGACCTGGCCGGTGGGCCGCATGATGTTGTTCACGTCGGGGGCGCCCAATTTGAAGGGAACGCCGCCGTTTGTTATGGCGGACGGGGTCTCGTCGGCGGGCAGCGTGTAGCCGCTGGTATCTATGGCGCCGCGGCCCGCGTTGGCCTTTGTCGTTATCCCGACCTCGCCGAACGGCAGATCGACCTGCTTGTAGGCATACGTATCCCTGGTATAGCCGGAGGGGGCGAGTTTGACCTTGAACGTCTTGAGCTCGAATTTTGTCACCGCCGTCGAGAGCGTGTTCCCGCTGAATGCGGGCTTGGGTGCGCTGGGATTGCGGTTGACCTCTATGAGATCGGTCTCATAGGCGTCCGCGATATTGCCGGCGAATTTGAGATTGACCGGGGTGCTGGCGGCGCCATTCGTCTCGTACAGCCTGACCGTGATATAATCCGAATGCGCGCGGTCCCCCGGATCGCCCTCCGATTGTTTGACGACCGAGACCTGCACGTTCTGTTTGTCCACGCCGACAAAGCTGAAATCCCCGCCGAGCCTGCCAGGGTGAACGCCCGTCTCATAGGCTATGAGCGGGAGGTTGAGCGCCTGGGCCTCGGCGGCCGTGTTGACGTCCGCCCAGGTGTTTTGATGCGGGTATACCGAATATGTATCCTGATAGAAGCCGACCTCGCGGCGGGTGTCGTTGGAATCGGGGGAGCGCAGCAGCGTAAGGCGCAGCGTACTGCCGCCCAGGGTGTCCCAGCCGTACTTGCTGTTGTTCAGGATGCTGACGCCGTGCCCGCCGCCGGAGATATCCGCCCATTCGTGGCCGGGCACCTCGAACCTGGTCGTATCGGCGGGGTCGGTGCTCGTGATGTTTCTGACGGCGATGCCGTAAGGCTGCTCATACGTGCAGGTATCGCTGTAGGTGTTCATGTTGAAGGCGGCCTTGACCATCTTGTGCAGCTCGTCCCAGTTCGCCTTGTCTACGATGTCGAGCCTGTCGCTGTTGCTGTACAATACATAATCGACGGTGAACGTGGAGCCGCCGGTGGGCGTCGTCTTGGTCACCTCATATACGGATCTGACCGGGCCGTTTTCCACGAGCCTCACGGAATCCACGGCGTTCAGCGCCGTGTACGGGCCCTTGATCTCGGACTGGGTCAGATCGCGCGCGACGTTTGTATCGACGATGAACTGCAGTTCGTTCATCTCCTTGCCGGGCATAACGGCCTCCCAGCCGTCGCTCTTGGTGATAAGGCTGGAGATATTGCCCGTCGCGGGGTTGATGACCGCCTTGAGCGCGCCGTTTTCCAGCGTGCCGCCGCTGGCCGAAAGGCTCGAGGTCAGCGCGCTCGGCGTGTCGGAGGCGACGGCTCTGTACAGCTTATAGCCGACGCTCGGCACGCCGTTGGCCTCAAAGATGAGCTTGACGGCATTGCCGTCCCTCTCCGTGATCTGGCTCAGAACCTCGGCGTTTGTCACGGCGTCGTAAACCTTCACGTAGGCCGGTTCGGAATCGAAGGTGACGGTGGCCTGGGCGGTGTCGTTGCGTACATATGACAGCGCGTTGAAAACGGCCAGCGGGACGCCGCCGCCCATGGACGACGTGTTTATGTCGGAGGCTATGCCGTTCAGCGAATTTGTGAGGGAATTGTCGAACATGTTGGCGATGAGCCCGTGCTCGCTGATATGCCTGTCGACGGCGATATTGGTCATGTGCGTGCCGTAGCAGCAGTCATGGAACGAATCCCGCTCAAGCAGCTTGTAGGCGTTGGTTATTTTGTCGTACTGATAGTCCGCGCTGCCGAGCCAGTTCGCGGCCGCGGCGAATTTCTCCGTCTGCTCCGCCCGCGTCTCGTTCCTGCGCAGCAGATACTTGCCCGCGGCGTCGTTTGAGAAAACGCCCTGCCGGGACTCCATATAGAGCTCGTCGTCCCAGTTGAAGGCCAGATCGCTCACCTTGCTTTTTACGACGTTATAATATTCCGCCAGCGTGGAGAACTTTATCGCCGGCAGGCTGGGGCTCGCCAGGGCCTTGAGGGAGCTGACCAGCGCCAGGTTGGGCCCGCCGCCGCGGTCTCCGGAGCCGAACGTGCGCGGCGCGTCGTTGATCTTGTTGCCGCTTATAGTCGGGACCTGCTGCATACGGTTCATGATGGCGTTGAGATCGCCGGCGCTGACGGAGCTCAGCGTGTAGCTGAAGGCGTCAAAACAGGGTATGCTGCTGCCGTCAAAGCTCTGCCAGTTAAAGAACATCGGCAGGACGATCTTCTTGCCGCCCACCTGGTCGTTCTTTGTCTCGTAATACACGTCAAACCCGGATTTTTTGTAAATCTGCGGGAAAGACGACGGATGCCCGAAGGTGTCCGGCATATAGGCGACCCTTGATTCCGGCGCGTTCAACAGATCCGCCGCGAGCTGCTTGCCGTAGAGGATCTGGCGGATAGCGTTCTCGCCGCCGGGGATATTGGCGTCGCCCTCGACGTACAGGCCGCCGACGGCCTCCCAGCGCCCCTGCTGTATGTAGCCCTTGACCCGTTCCAACAGGTCCGGGCGGTACATGCGCAGCAGATCATAATGGTATGACGCCGGGAACGTGAATTTGTAATCGGGGTCGTTATCCAGCACGGTCAAAGCGTTTTCGGTGGTGGAGATCATGTAGCTGACCGTGTCCGGCTCGTCCCAGAGCCAGATTGTGTCCAGATGCGCCTGGCCGGTGAAGTAGACGGCGTAATTCTGATTGTCATAGGCCTGCGCGGCGGTCGGCGCGATCATGGAAAACGCGCAGGCCATGGCGACTGCGGATGCCAAGAACTTTCTCACAGTTATCCCTCCCTGAATTGTGAGCAGGATCCGGATTTGAGCAAAATCCGGGTATACAGCTCAAAAATCTTATTGAAAATTACCCTACTTTATTATATAATGAACATGTGTTTAATGTAAAGTGCATTAAATGGACATCAATATATGCGCCTGGTCGAAATTGGAGCGTAGAGGCCTGGCGGGAGGCGGTTGAGATCGGCGGCACTGATGAAATAAACGGAATAAACAAAATAAACGGGATCAAAACGTTCAATTACGACGATCTGAACATAAAATTCAGCCTCGAGGGCGTTCTGTTCGACGTAATCTATTTCCGGAGCAGCAGCTTCCTGAATTTCCCTATGCACCACCACGCCGCGTACGAGATACGGTACATCCTGAGCGACAACGAGGTCATCTTTGTCGACAACGAGCGCTATCACCTTAAAAGCGGCATGATATGCCTCACCGGGCCGAATGTCTGGCACCAGCAGTCTAGCCTTGACGGCGAGCCGTTTTGCGGATACACGATATGCCTGGATATCTCGGAGGCGAAGGAGGCGCGGAGAGAGGCGCCGCCCCCGGGCGGAGACCAGGATATCATCTGCGACATCTTTAAGTCAAAGCTGTTCTGGATTGGCGAGGACAGACACAACTGCGGGGAGCTCTTCGAGAAGATGGCGGACGAGATCGAGCGCAAGGAGCCGGGCTATTTCAGCCTGGTCAAGAACTACCTGCGCGAGCTGGTCATAAAAATGACGCGCAATTATATAGGCACGTCCGCCGATAAGCCCGCGCCCTATGAGATATCGGTCAAAACGGTCCCGGAGCGGCGCCTGCACCTGCTGGACACGGCCCTGATACAGTCCCAGCCGCCGCTCAATGAGCTGGCGGTCACGCTCGGCCTCGGCGTAAAGCAGACGGAGCGGCTGTTCCTGAAATTCTACAACAAGACCTACGCCCAGAAAAAGCTCGAGGTTAACCTCCGCTGCGCGGCGCACATGCTGCTGACCACAGACCTCACCGTGGCGCAGATATGCGGTGAGACGCGGTTCCGCACAGTCGGCTATTTTTACCGCATGTTCAAGCTCTATTACGGCAAAACCCCGGCGGAATACAAGCGCGATGCCCAAAAGGCCGCGCCGGACGCGTGAATCTCCAAGAGCGCCGCCCTACAGTAGATGTGTTCTGAAACCCCGATTTATTGTAGGGGCAAACCTTGTGTTTGCCCCTGTCCAGGGCAGAGACAAGCTCTGCCCCTACAGATTTAGGAACAGGTCTAGTAATTCGGTGTGTGCGGGCAATGTCTCTCTGCAATCGGGTTATATATAAAATGACCAGCTTCTTCATTTAAAATCAACTCATTATGAAATCAACTCATTATGAAATCAACTCATTATGAAATCAACTCATAAAACCTAAACGCAGCGCCTGTAGGGCGGGGTCTCCGCTCCCGCCTCCACATGCGCCATATAATAACCAAAAAATTTTTGCCGCGCCAAAAGGCGCGGATTAACGCGGATTAACGCGGATTAACGCGGATCAACACGAATCAAATAGAGGGGCGCGATGAAAAAGCTTTTAAAATCAAAGCTGTTCAAATCAAGGGTTTTTAAACCCGCGGCCGCCTGCGTCTGCGCCGCGGTTGTTATTTGCCTCGTCTATTTTGTCCTGCGGTATTTCAGCGCGCCGGCGGTGGATTATTACATTAAAAATGACGCCGCCGGCTCTGTGAGGATAAGCGTTACGGTGAGCCGCCTGCCGTTTGCGCCCTTCGCGGGGCGTGGAGCGGCCGAATTTTTTTTGTGCGCGTATCAGATGACCGGCGTTTCCTGCGTGGACGAGAACGGCACCCGCGTGGACTATACGGCCAGGGACGGCAGGCTCGCCATAGATATGGGCAACAGGCGGGCCGTAAACTTCTCATACGGCGTGAGCTGCCCGCCCGCCGCCTCCGTCACCGCCTTCAGCGGGGAGGAGGCTTTGATCGTCCCAGCGGACGGCGCGCGGCGCCTTGAGTTCCGCGGGGATTCCTATGACGGGGCTTCCGCGGTTTTCCCGTACGCCAGGCTCGACAACCCCTCCTGGCTCGATTTATACGGCCTCAACAAATCGTGCTTCTGCTTCGGCAATTTCCGGCGATACAGCCCGGGCGGCGGCGTCAGCCTGTTTGTCGAACAGTCCGCGGACAAATCGGAGGATCAGGATATCGCGGGCGCGGTCAGGGCCGTGGACCTTTATTATCAGGGCGTCTTCGGGAAAAGCGGCGCGTATTCGCTGATCATCACCGGCCGGGACAAAGGCGGCGCGGACAATGCCATAGTCGGCGGCAGATCCATAATGCTGCCGTTTGACATCGGCAGCGCCGAGGACTGCAAGGCGCTGTGCCACAGCCTGTTTTACCCTTATTTTGATACGTCGGTGAGCGGACAGTCCTACAGATTCCCGCCGAATCTCTGGCTCAACCGGGGCCTCGCCACATATTACGGGGTCCTGGCGCTCGACGCGCTGCCGCGGAACATGCGGGACAGCCTGAGCCTGAACAGCGCGGACGGGTTCAATGAACTGTACGTGCGGTATCTGTATTTTCAGATAAAGGAGCCGTTCACATATAACGCGACGCCGGGTGACGAGAGCGCCGCGGGCCGGGCCGCCGGGGAATTCTATTATTACACCAAGGCCCCGCTCGTCGTCGCGGACATCGAGAACCGGACCGGCGGCAAAAACGCGCTGCTGAAAAACATGATCGGCAACGCCGGGGATGGCTATACGGTCTCAAAACTGATGGGCGATACGCTGGGCGCGTCCGCGAGCGATATACTGGACTGCCTGAACGGCAAAAAACTCGTCCCCGCGCCGATTCCGCCCCCGGCGAACGACCCGGTCAGGGTCATGCGGGCCATTTCGGATTATGAGCTCACCCTGGCGTCATGGCAGAGGGTGTCGAGCCCCGATTACCCGGTTGAAACGCTGTACCCGCTGGATCCTATAAAGGTGCTGGATACGACGAACTCGCTCGGCGTCACGTTCGGCGACGGCGCGACGGAATCGGCCGTCAGGGATTATTCCATGACGCTGTACGTGCTGCTGCGCCAATACGCGCTGCGAGCCTATGTATGCAACCTGAGCATGGACGATCCGACGCTCAGGTTCGACCTCGCCCAGAGCGGGAACGTTCAGAACTGGGAGCGGTACATACAGGACAACGGGCTCGAGGTGTTTGACGATGCCGGCGGCCGGTAAGCGCCCCGGACCGCTCCGGGCCGCGCTCAGGCCCGTATTGATCATCGTCTGCCTGGCGGCGGTCATCGCCGCCGCTTGCGCCGCTTTCTGGCCGCGCGCGTGCAGGCTCGCTTACCGCGTCTTAGCGCCGCCCGAGGGGCAGATGGCCCTGCGCGTGGAGCTGGATATCGCCAACGCCGGAGCGCTCGGCGGGACCGTGTATCTCTCGGCGCTGAGCACCGGGGCGTCCGACATAGAGGTCACAAGCGGCGGAAAGCCCGCCGCCTTCGATTATGAAAACGGCACGCTGTCGTTCAGCCCGGCGCCCGGCAGCTCGACGGTCGGCTACAGCGTGCGCCTGGGCGAGCTCGGCAAGCACGGCGAAAACGGCGTGTATTCAGGCGGCCTCATCGCCTTCTCGGGCGAGCAGGTTTTTATCCTGCCGGAGCAGCTTGTGAGCGGGACCGACGCGCAGATATCGCGCCTGCTCTCGGGTATATCGATAGACTTTGAGCTGCCGGGCAAGGCGCGGATCATACCGTTTGACCGAGACGGCGGCGGCTCGGTCCGGCTGAACAATCCGAAATGGGCGCAGATCTACGACCTGTCAAAAAACGCCTACGTCTTCGGCGATTTTATCAAATACCCCGCCTCAAAATACAATGTCTTCTATGACGCCGCCAACGCCCCCGGCGATGCGGCGATGCGAAGGATCGGCGCCCTGTTCGGTGAATACGCGCGCCTGTACGGCGAATCCCCGCCAAATCTGAACATAATACTGCTGAGCGGCGCCGGGGACAACCCCGACAACCCCGAGGGCATACTCGGCGGCGCGGGCACACAGACGATATGCGGCAGTTTTGACCCAAATTCCCCGCGCGCGTGGCAGCTCCTGTCGCACCGCATGGGGCACGCGTTCTTTGACGCCGCCGTCAAACTCCCCAATTTCCATAACGAGCCGATGCTCTGGTTCTACGAGGGGCTGATCACGTACTATGAAAACAAAACGATGGACGTCATCGGCTACAGCTCCCGGGATTGCTTCTCCGAGCTCGCGGGCAGGTATTATTACATGCGCCTAAAGGACCCGGCGCTTCTGTCCGTGACGCCGATGGACGCGGGGAAGCTGCTGCTGAGCGGCCAGCGCGAATTCCTGCACTACACCTACGCGCCGCTGATCTACAAAAGGCTATTGGACTTATCGGGTTTATCGGATCAAAAGGCGGCGGAAAACGGCGGCGACGGCATACTCAGATTTATCCTGGACAACAGGGATAACGCGGATATCGATATGCGCTTTATCCTCAACGGCCTTTTCGGCTCGGACTTCCTCGAGCTCGGCGGCGGCCTGGTCAAAGACTGCGTCTACGGCGGCAAATTCATGCCGGCGGGTTTCGCGGACACCGTAACGGACGCGCGGATGCTCGCCGCGCTCAGGGATTACGAGGAACTGCTGTGGACGTGGTTCGCGACCGATATCAGGGATTACCCGCTCGACGACATCGGCGCCGGCCAAAGCGCCGGCCTGACGGAGAAGCTCGTCTCCGAGGCCGTGCGGCGCGGCGTGTCATTCGCCGATGGGGACGTGCCGCGGGAGGTGTACGGGTTTTCGCCGGCCGTCTACAACCTGTTGATGGAGTACGCCCTCCGCGCCGACGTCTGCGGCGTGCCGTACGGCGACCCCGACCTGCGCGTAAAACTGCTGGCGGACAGCGCCAATATAGAGAAATGGAACGCTTTTATCAGGAACGGCTTTATGTACTCAGAGAAATTGGGAGCGAATACAGCACCGGCCCCGCCAGCCCGCAGATGATTATTATCAGCACCGGCCTGAGCTTTGTGAGCCTTGCGGCGGCAAAGGCCGCGGCGGTCAGCGCGGCGCCGATAAAGTCTATGCGCCCGGGGCCGCCGTTTGCCGCGAGAAAGGTCATCAGGGCGATCGAAAAACACGCGGCGGCGATCAGGCCCACGGTGAACGGGCGCAGGATCTCAAGCGCTTTCTGCAGGAAAGAGCCGGATTTGAACTTATAGAATATTACGGCGAACAGCAGCGCGATGAGGGTTGTGGGGGCGATCAGGCCCAGGGTTGCGCAGGCGCCGCCCAAAAGCCCCGCGTTTTTGTCGCCGATAAACGCGGCGCAGTTGATGAGGATGGCGCCGGGCGCCATCTGACTGAGCGTCACGAGGTTGAGGTATTCCGCCCCCGTGAGCCAGCCGTTGGCGATGGCCGCCTCCTGTATCTGCGGCAGGACGGCGTACCCGCCGCCGAAGCCCAGCAGCCCGATCCTGCAAAACGTTAGGAACAGCTTTAATAAAATCATAAGGCTTTACCGGATTTTTTTAAAACGGCAAACGCGAAGGCGAAGCTTATGCCGATGCAGACGGCGATAACCAGCGCCGCGTTTATCCGCAGGATTGAGACGCACACAAAAACCGCCGCGATGCCGGCCAGCGCCGCCGCGCCGCGCTTCCTCACGGAATTCGCGCCCATTTTGAGCGCCTCGTTGAGGATCAGCGCGGCCACGGCCGCGTTCATGCCCCTGAGCGCCATCGTGACGTACCTGTTTGAGATCAGCAGGGCGTAACAGCCCTGAATCGCCGCCATAATGACAAACGGTATTATTGCAGTGCCGGCCGCGGCTGAGAGCACCCCGGCGATGCCCGCGGTCTTATAGCCGATGATGACGGCGGCGTTTACCGAAAACGCGCCGGGCGCGCTCTGCGCCAGCGCGATTATATCCAAAATCTCCTGCTCCCCGACCCAGCCCAGCTCGGTCACGAAGCGCCGCCTGATGAGCGGGATGGCCACCAGGCCGCCGCCTATGACAAAAAGGCTGATGTACAAAAATGAGACAAACAGGACGGCGCACCGGGAAAGCCCCGATCCGTCACGCGTCCTGTGATTCATTTGGGGTTTTTGTGGCTGCGGTATTGGTGGCTGAGGTTTCGATGGCCGAGGCTTTGACGGCGCTTTGCGAAAGGTACGCGTTGATAAACAGATCGATATCGCCGTCCATGACGGCCTGTATATTGCCCATCTCCGCGTTGGTGCGGTGGTCCTTGGCCAGGCTGTACGGGTGGAACACGTATGAGCGTATCTGGCTGCCCCAGGCGATGTCCTTGATCTCCCCCCGGATATCGGACAGCTTATCCGCCTGCTCCGCGCGCTTTACCTCCATGAGTTTGGCGCGGAGCATCTTCATGGCGTTGTCCTTGTTCTGGAACTGCGAGCGCTCGTTCTGGCACTGCACGACGATGCCCGTCGGGATATGCGTGATGCGTATCGCGGACGACGTCTTGTTGACGTGCTGCCCGCCCGCGCCGCTGGAGCGGTACGTGTCGACGCGCAGGTCATCCGGGTTGATATCCAGCGTTTTGTCGTCCTCGATCTCCGGCATGACGTCGCAGGAGGCGAAGGACGTGTGCCGCCTGCCGGAGGCGTCAAAGGGGGATATCCTCACCAGCCTGTGGACGCCCTTTTCACATTTCAGATAGCCATAAGCGTTTTCGCCCTCGACCGCGAAGGTAACGGATTTCACGCCGGCTTCCTCGCCGGGCAGATAATCCAGCAGTTCAAAGGCATAGCCGTGTTTTTCCACCCAGTGCGCATACATGCGCAGCAGCATATCGACCCAGTCGCAGCTCTCCGTGCCGCCCGCGCCCGCGTGCAGCGTGACGATGGCCCCGCACCTGTCGTATTCCCCGGACAGAAGCGTCTGTATCCTCATGGTTTCAAAGCGCCCGATGAACGCCTTGCCCGCCGCGAGCACCTCGCCGACCATGGAGTCCTCGCGCTCCTCGATGCACATCTCCGCCAGCGTCACGGCGTCCTCATACTCGCGGACGAGGCCGTTGTACGCGTCCACCCTGTTTTGCAGGCTCTTGAGGGTCTGCAGATGCCTCTGCCCCGCCTGCAGATCGCTCCAGAAATCCGGCGCGGACGACGCCTCCTGTAGCTGTTCTATCGTTTTTTGAAGGTTGGCCACGTCAAAGTGACTCCCCCATTTCCTTGAGTTTGCCGCTGTACTGCGCCAGCGTAAGCGCCATTTGTTCCGCTTCCAGCAATTGCTCCACTTCCTTTATAAATTATTTAATAAATTATTTTCACGCCAGTCTAATAGATTGCGGTCGATTCCTCATATAGGCGGACGCTTCTGTCCGCCCGCCGCGCTCAACGGACCTGGGCGTGCCGTCCGTCCCCGCCGTTTCATTGGGCAAGATTTTATAGAACACCGCAGGGACAGACCTCGTGTCTGCCCTCGGGCCGGGAGGAAACAAGCTCCGCCCCTGCCATATATTCCCGCCGGATGAAATGCCGCGGCGTTTTCCGCGTCACCGCGCCAGCGACCGCATGAGCATGGCGACCGATTCCGCCCGGGTGACGCGGTTTTGCGGGTTGAACCGCCCGGACGCGTCGCCTTTGACTATGCCCTCCGTCCGCGCGTAAGCTATATAATCGGCCGCCCAGGGCGATATGCCGCCGTCTGTAAAGCCGGGGGCGCTGAGCCGCCCGGCCCCGGCCATGTCCGCCAGCGCCTTGTCCGCGTCCTTGCCCAGCGCGGCGCGCACCAGCATGGCGGTGTACTGCTCCCGGGACATGAGCGCCTCGCCGTCGATATACGTTTTGCCGTCGCCGGACGCGCTGCCGTTCAACACCCCGTTTTGCCACGCGGCCATAACATACGGCCGCAGATCCGCCGGCACCGAGGCGTAGTCCGCGAAGGGCGGGTCGGCGTCGCCCGAAGGCTTCAGGCCGAACCCTTTGACCACCCACTTGATAAATTCATACCGCGTCGTGAGCGCGCCCGGCCCAAACTGCCCCGAGGGATCCGCCGCGTCGATGACGCCGGCCGTATACGCGCCGCAGATATCCTTGTACGCCCAGTGATCCAGCGGGACGTCGTCATAAGGCAGCGGGATGGGGTCGCAGGGGATGTGGGTGGGGTGAAGGATAAGGCCTGGTTTGAAGCCGGTTATGTCTACTGCTTTAGGATAATAGCATGTGGCATTGAGGGTGGAGAATACACCTTTGCCGTAACTAATGGCTTTTGGATCGGCGGCAAATTTGCATATCGCAAGGTTGTAATCGTGATCGAACACACCGTCACCAATAGTGCGCAGCCCCGAACCGAAATATACAGATGTAAGTGAATCGCAAAATCCGACTGCGTATTTGTCGATGGATTCAAGGCTGTTTGGAAAGACAATAGTTTTTATTCCACTATATGAAAATCCGCCTTTTTCTATTATTTTCAAGCCAGGCGGCAACGATACAAATTCCAGGTTAACCGTATCTCCGAACGCACACTCTCCCACAGTGGTCACTATATCAGGGATAATGTATGAAGTGTCCGATCTTCCACAGGGATAACGCAAAATTGTCGTCAAATCTTTATTGAAAAGAACGCCGTCAACACTCGAAAATATCTGGTTAGCCGCGTCAACATTAATATAGCGTATGTTATTCGCGAACGCATACGGATCGATTTCCGTCACAGTGGCTGGAATACCAATACTCGTTGTATATTTTACACAAAAAGCACCCCAATCTATCGTTTTTACAGAAGATGGCACAGTAAAAGCAGCATCTTGTTTGCCACCCGGATAAGCAATCAATTCCGACGTGTCCTTTGAGTACAGAATGCCGTCTGTCGAAGTAAAGTCTGCGTTTTGCGGATCGACGTTTATCTTGGCAAGACTGTCGCAATTATAAAACGCCCCCATTCCGATAAATGTAACACTGGCTGGAATATTGATTTCTTTCACTTGGCAACCACCGAACGCATCTGCGCCGATTTTTTCTAAGTCATTTGGGAGCTGAATCCCGGCTAAGGATGAGCAGAAAAGAAAAGCTTCATCCCCGATTATTTTTATGCTGTCAGGCAGACTTACACTTGTCAATTTGTCATAATTTAGGAAAGCACTGTTGTTAACTCCAATGACATCATACATTTGATTATTTATCGTTACATTAGTCGGAATCGTAACCGACGCCACATTACTATCCACGAGCGCTTTAAAAATCCTGCCACCGACCAATACTGTTCCATGCTCATTTCCGTTCGGAGGGGATAGTATAAAATACCGGATGTTATCAATAATCGTTGTGTTAGGCTCCTGCACTATATTATCCGCACCGGCATCCTTAGCCGCAGGATCGTTAAGAGCGTAAACCGTAAAGCTTTGCAAAGCGCACAAGCCCAGAATAAAGGCCGCGCAGACCGCCGTGAATCTCTTGAATTTAACCATGCGTCACATCCCCCGTCAGTTTTTCAGCGCAAAGGAATTGATCATCCGCTGGAATTCATCGGCGGTTTTGTCGTAGACCGCCGCGGGGGCCCAGCACTCGATGATATAGACCGACGCGCCGTTTTGGATATAGACGTCCCTGTATTTATAGTCGCCGGGTTTGTTTACGGCCGTGTAGACAAAATCCCTGGCGTCGAGGCCGGCCACCGTCAGATGCGAGGCGGATTCGAACCGAACGGCATCCCCCCTGCCGGTCTTTATTTGGGCCTGTACCATTGACACGTAGTCGTCCAGCGTCAAGTAGGACGGGGGGTAGACCACCGCCAGGGAGATGGACGCGCCGTCGGGCTTTGCATAGAATCCGGGGTCCAATGTGTCCCAGCCGTCCAGGGGCGTGATGGAGATAAGCGCGCTCGTCAGGGATTGATTGCCCGAGGGGGTCGGCACGGAGCTTTGGACGCCCGGTGGGTTTGGGGCGGCGCTCCGGCTGTTTGGCGAGGGCGGCGCGGTTTTTTGATAGGTCGGCGCGGGAGGCGGCACGAACGTGCTGTTTGCGCCGGCTGGGCCGCCGCAGCTCGCTGCCGTCAAAGCGAGCAGCGAAATCAAGGCAGCCGACAAAATGTTCTTATTCATATTTTTATTCATATGTTTATTGCCTCCATGACAATTCCGTGCGGCGGGGAAGAGTCCCGCGACCAGAGGCTGGGAGCCGGAAGTCAGAAAAAGCCCCTGACACGAGCAGCGCCCCCGCCCCGCATTTCAAACATTAACCTTACGTGATCAGAGGCTTCCGGATCAGCCGCCATCATCTTTGTACGGATACCGTCTAAGACGGTAGGTTCCAATGTATACCCGTAGGGCGCTTGGCCGCTCATGAAGAAACCTTTTTGACTGCGGGAGTGGTAT
>Ga0209629_10000459_pt1 | contig 22348 bp, 19 predicted proteins | sample TergutCu122P5_FD_187286 | JGI IMG/M metagenome (GOLD analysis project Ga0209629, IMG submission 187286) | Cubitermes ugandensis P5 segment gut microbial communities from Kakamega Forest, Kenya - Cu122 P5 (SPAdes) (version 2) | ecosystem: Host-associated > Arthropoda: Insects > Digestive system...
AGTTTGAATCCATGCTGGCGGGCGAAGCCGAATGACGATCAACGGGATTCAAATTGACAGTGAAAAGCTGCTGACAAAAGACGAACTGCTGGGCTGCCTGCGAGGGTATGGCGAGGACTACAGGGCGTTATCCCGCGTTTCAGAGCATTATTACGCCAATTTCGGGGACGAGTTGGTTTGGCGGTATCCGATTTCTGACGGCAAGCACCTTGGCGCGTTTATTACCGTCATAAAATAGGGCTTTATCAGCCTGCCATATGACATTATCGACCGTGACGACGGTGAGTTGCTGGAACTGAGCGACGCGGCCATGTTAGACGCGGATACAATGCAGTTTTTCATTGATGACTGGCGTTCGTTCTCTGAGGACTTAATAAACGCAATGACCGATATGCTGCGTATTTTACGCGGCGAATAAAATCAGGCCCGGAAAGAAGCAGGCAATTCTATCAAGACCCCCCAGTCGGCGGGCTGAAATATCAATCACGGCTGATATAACAGAACAAGATTCCTTCGACATCCGTGATTTGAAAAGTTATCAAGGCGGCGAGGATCATATCGCAACATTAAAACAGGCCATTAATCGCAGCGAGATCGCTGCTCCTACGGAATAACCACCACGGCGGGTAGATATCACTATCCGCCGTTTGTCTTGAATACATAAAAAGGAGTTTATTATGAATCAGAGAATGCAGAAAGCACTATATGACTGCCAGAACCATCAGATCGGCCTTGACGACACGTTTTCGTTCAAGTGCCGGGCGTGCGGCAGGTGTTGCGAAAACCGAGACGATATCTTGCTCACAGCGCGCGACTTATTTAATATCGCCCAGTTTTTTAGTAAAAAGCCCGGCGAAATCGTCGCGCGTTATTGCAAGGTTTACACGGGGGAATCATCACGTATCCCGGTCATAAGGCTGAAACCGAGAGGCCCGGAAAATGTCTGCCCGTTGTTATTAAAAAAGCGTTGTGTTGTACAAAGCGTTAAACCCGTGGTCTGCGCGTTGCATCCCATCGGCAGGGCAGCCATTTTACCCCAGGAAACCGCGCAGGCGGAAATCTCTGAAGATATCTTGTCCGGTTACTTCCTGCCGCCGGTCAAATGCGGCTCGCGTACAGAAACCAATACTGTGCGAAACTGGCTTGGGCAATTCGGGATCCCCTTGCAGGATGAATTTTTCTCGCTGTGGACATCGCTGATTATTTATCTATCAGAATATTTTACGCAACTCGAAGCGCACAACACGGCGGATGACGTAATTGAGTACCTGCGGAGCGCCGCGCTTAATTTGCTGTATCTTTGCTATGATACTGGCGCCGAGTTCATGCCTCAATTCCGTATCAGAGTATCGGAGATGAAAAATTTTTTTACCCGGAATCAGAACATACATATTCCGACTGCGGAGGGCGTATCGGATGGAGAATAATACTGAGGATCTGAATCGTTTCCAACTAATCCGGAAGGACGCGCGAAATTGTTTCGTTGAGACAAAATCCGATTGCTTTGTGAATAACAAAGTCCATATGGAATTTTCGCAGTACGATATGGCGCGCCAAAAAGGAGATCGGCAGACCGGGCACGTCAATATTTATATCGATCTGCCGGAGTTCCTGCACCTGACGCACGAGGCCCTATCCGGCGCCTTGCATATGCGGGCGCAGAAGCAGAAGCAACAGAACGATCCGAAGCCGCTGTATGAGCATTTAGGCGGAACATCGGCTGAACGGCTTGCTCAATATGGGCGGCCGCGGACGGACGGAAAAAGCGTTTCACGTATCGTAAAACTCATCTGGGGCCAGAAAGTCGATTATTTATTCGTCGCCGACAGCGGGCCGGGCGAAGTCGATGTCAAGGGGTTAATCGTGCCGCGATTCGGGAAGAACCCGGAGAACCATGTTTCCGTTGGTTTAAACTGGCGGAACCTCGACGAATTATTGCTGATCACGAAGGCCCACTACCAAGCCTGGCTCACGGCGCAGTATGTTCATAACGCCGTTGAGCAGTCATCCCGCTATAGTGATTGAAGCAACCATGTATTACCACGACGCTGCCCTTATGGTTGGCGCCGTTTCTTATTGCGCGAAATATGGAATACTAAATCGTGCAAAATGACGGATCATACGCTATGTGTTCGTTTGATAACCAAATAGATACATTTTATTGACAATGCCATCAAAATTTGGCTTCTATGCTATAATTTTATAATCGGACATATTCGTAACCCGATCACATAAGGAAGCGCTGATAAATATTTGCGTCTCCATACGTGGCCCAGCTGTCATATTGTGGATAAAAAATAACGCGGTTTGTCAAGCCGCGTTTAGTATTATTTGTAATAAATGATTGTATTGGTCTGTGTAGCGTCGTCCCAATCGACGCTGGCGCCAAGTTCCTGAGAGACATAGCGTAAGGGTACGAGAAAAAACGATCCTTGACAAGTACAGGCGTTCCCATACCATCCGGTAGGGCGACATTCTGAGTAAGCTTGAATGTCTTGCCATTTAGCATGATGGTCTGTGTTTTCGTCGCGTCGTCCCATGTAACGGTAGCGCCGTAAGCTTCCGCGATAAAACGCACAGGTATCATGCTTCGGTTTGCTTTTGTATCCAGATATGGAGCAACATTGACATAAGCTTTCTTCTCCACTGGTACGGGTATCGGCAAAAAGGCGCGGATCGAGAACGGACGTGAATATATACGAAAGGATAAAGTTATGGATAAATTCTTAAAGAAAGCGTCATCCGCAGTTATGATATTTTGCCTTATGCTCACTTTCATCGCGTTGCCGGCCAAGACTTTTGCCGACGACCAAGCGATTACTGTATTTGTAAACGGGAAGCAAATCAATTCCGATGTGGATCCCATCCTGGTAAATAACCGTGTGCTTGTCCCTATGCGCGCCATCTGCGAAGCATTGGGCGCTACGGTGACATGGGATAACAATTCCCAAACCGTCACAGTAACGGGAGCCGGGAATACCGTTATCCTACAAATCGGCAGCGACACAATGACAGTAAATAATAAAACGATCACGCTTGATGCCCCCGCGCAATTATTAAACAATCGGACATTAGTTCCGGTTCGGGCTGTGTCCGAGGGTTTGGGCGCTGTGGTGGATTGGGATGACAGCAGCAGGCAGGTTAACGTAATGTTGAGAGACAACGGGGAACCGTTGCCCGACGATGTTTCTGACCTTCCCGACTCCACATGGGCAGCGGGTGATTGGGATTCGGGAACCATTTATTCTGATTTTCTATCATTAACAGGCCCCGCAGCTGTGCTTTATAATTCTGGCGCGGTTTATAATTTAGGCACCGACGGGCTGTTGACGTTTACTTATCAGGATCATACACAAGCGGTTTTTCCTGTAAAAATTCCAACAGCGGATCCCAGCGCCCCCTATTTTACACCGTCCGTATATGTCTCGCTGAACAGAGCAGCCATTGCTTACGTTAACAAGGACGGGCAATTTAAGCTTACTTACAGCGACGACAAAGGGAAGACATGGACAGACGCGCAGAGTTTTACGCCGGATGAGGCGCCTGATATTACCGGCAGACTTGAAAAATTAAGCGGCTTTTATGGCGCGTATTTAGGATTCACATCCAAAAATGACGGATGGCTGCTCTTTTACACAGACCTGGCCCTTGGCACGCAGAAACACGCGCTTTATACGACAAATGACGGCGGGAAAACGTGGATATTTGTCCATTCAAATATAGACGACATTTACAGCCGATGCCTAACCGGAGCCAACTTTTTTAATAAAAATGTGGGATTTATGTGCTTTAGGACAGATAATTACTCCATTACGGTTTTCCGCACCGCTGACGGGGGAAAAACATGGTCAATGCTGCCGTTGGATATGTACCTCGCGTTTTCCGGTGATACGCCGGCCGGGTATACCGGAGGGATCCAGCCCTCATACCCCCAATCGCCTTATATTACCGGAGGGAAAGGATATCTGCCAGTCGAGATGTACGCGACTGAGGATGATACCGTAATTTATTTTGCAACAACCAACGGCGGCAAGACATGGGCGTATGATTCGACGATGGACACAACGGCTAAAAAGCTGCAATGATAAATCTGGCAGATACTCAGATTTCGGCAATAAGAAGGAATAAAAACAATTAGGGTGGCGGGGATATGGCGCTATTTAAGCTTCGTGGTGTCTGTTCATTTCTACTGTTCTGTATTAGCGTATTGTTTTTAGACGTAACAGCAAAATCGGCTGAAGTTTTCTCGCCTCAGTCGTTCTTAGCGGGTGGAAAACCAGTCGTGACAAGCGCGATAAATATCAATGGCAGTAATTATATGAAAGTCGCTGAATTTGCTCGGAACAACGATATTTCCATTGTTTATGACACAGCATCCGACAAGGTAACATTCGATAAGACAAAACCATATTCAGGCATACAGACGGTTCAAGGTAAGATCACAACGTTGGCTTTAGTCGTTCTTGGTGAAAAGGAGGATCAAGATCCGTCTGAGATTGATAACACTTGGGATTACAATGGGTATCAGGGTAGAACTATTGCATTTACCACTGATAGATCCGATAATGTTACTAAAATAGGCGGTTTTTATTATATGTTGCTAACGAGTTTAGCATATGAAGCGGATATTGAATTGTCCTATGACGTGGCGGCTAACGCGGTATTGATGAATAAGTCCCATGGCAATTCCTGGGCGAACGTCCGTATTGTGGCAAATGGCGCGGCTGTTAACCCGATAGTGGCGACGGTAGGGTATGACTTCCTCAACTACGGGAGTTGGGGGTCGGGAGCCTCCGCAGATTATTATACAGGCACACCTGGGGTGCTGAAAGACGGCTGGATAATCGAGGCACGTTATGAATCATACCCTTATGGAAATATTTACCGAACAGTGGATTATCAAACCAGCGTGGATTTCCCAAAGGACAGTGGCGGTACACCGATAACGGAGATTGGTTTCGGCTCAACGTCCGTGACTTTTGGTCTTTACTTTAAAGACCGCAGTGTTAATGATCTTAATGCGCCAGATGAGATACCCGATGTATTTAAAACATATACCGATGAATACCTTATGCCTTGGGCAAACAGGGGCGAATACTTAAACGCGTTAAGTAAATTGCTTATTAGTGACTGGGGTGTGGAGGTGCAATCAGACACAACAGAAAACAGGGCGGCACTTGCAAAACTATTTCGTGTAATCATCAACGGCGAACCAATAACGGGAACATTAACCAGAAAGCCGGGTTCCACGGCGGCATGGGGCTGGGAATACTACATATACCATTTTGATAAGGCTTACCAGATCGGTGATATAAAATCTATCAGAGTCGAATTGGGCGTCTAAACAGTTTACACTCCTTATGCGTGGATACGTCTTATCCTCCTTATTGAGACCTATAGGGAATAGCTTAGAATATACTCAATTATATTTGTATTCGTAAGGAGGTATTTACGAATAAATTCGTTAAGAAACATAAACTAATAAGCGTTTTTATTATTATTTCCATTTTTCTCCTTCAGGAATTAAGTGTTAATGTGCAAGCGGACAATTCAGGATATATTACTCGAATACAAGCTGTTGACATGTTGTTAGTAGATGTTGTTCAAGCCGCTTGCGGAGGCTTTACCAATTGGGATAGTTGCTATGTCGAAAACGATAAATACGGTGGGTATGATTTAGCATTAAATGATAAGCACCAGTATACTCTTGTGTATGAACTATATGCGCATCTTGGTGATCAAGCAGCTTTTAATGATGTATCAAGTTTATCCCGCCATGATAAAATTGCCCTGTTTCTTGCGGAAAACATGTATTTTATCAGTGGATTTGGCGACGGTACTTTTCGGGCTAATGATAACCTTACGCATTCGCAGGCACTTAGTATGCTATCATGTTTGCCTTATTTAGGATATAAATATGTTCAATACCCTCCGAGAAATAATGAATTAGGCTTGACCGATCTTAGCGTCTTGGTGGGTAAAGAAAGCGATAACAGGCCAATTCTTGAGATAGACTTTATTTCAGCAGTCAAAACTTTGATAAGTGGCCGTTATCCTACCATTGATGAATATATTACACGGATTCAGGCAATTGATACATTGCTGGAGGCTGTCATTCGAAAGAGCGGCAATGTGTTTTTGCCTTGGGAAGATTGCTACGTTGACGACGGAAACAGCGAATATAAACTGGATATGGGCAGTAAAACGCAATATCCTCTTATTTACGCCTTATACCCGAAGTTAAATGTATCTGACTTTACCGATATTGCCGGACTGTCGATTAAGGATCGAATAGCGCTTTCATTGGCTCTAAACATGGGCATTATTATCGGAAACGATGATGGTACTTTCCACCCGAATGCTCATTTAACTTACCAGCAGACCATAAGGATGTTAGCGTGTACTCCCATCCTTGGTAACTTCAACAGACTTTTAAAATCGCTGGGCTGGGACGGCAAAGGGGATTGTTTTGACTTTATTGCTTTCCAAGCAGGTATAAAAGATTATGGACCGCTTATGCAATGGGGTGAATACCATAAAGCTGATGATCCCATTAAGACAGGAGATTTTCAAGCATCTGTGATTGGTCTTAATGATGTACACGCGCAATCCCCGATATATACAACATTCAACAAACCAAAATCCGCGCTGGAATGCGTTTCTATGTTGGCAGCCGACGCCTGTAACGCAAATTATTATTTACAATACCCTCTTTTGGACGATAGTTTTATAGCCAGCTATGATTTTAAGATTGGGACACCAGTGTTTGGAACATATGCTAATTTTATAAAAAATGAGGTTTCAGAACGGCCAAAAGATACAAATGGCTATTACACTGGCTATCAAGTAAAATTGTACTATGATGATCCAACTCGTGAACCGACACTTAGATATGTCTATGTGGCTTTTGTAAACGGCGATTATAAGGTTCTACAGGCTTATTGATATTATCTATACTGTTTCTATATATTGCGGGAATAATTTTAGGTATAAATACAAACTCATTAGAGGAGAAATTGTTTTGTATAGAAAAATTGTAAAAATTGTTGCAGTATTGTTGCTGATCTTTACAGTATCCGTCCCCCATATTACGTTCGCGTCTGACACGGGGGGATTTCGGTTCCTGTTTCCGCCGAGCGATAAATTCGAGTATGTGGAGAGAAAACTTACGGACGCGTATTATATTGTCTGCGTCGGTGAGGGGGATGACGACGGAGCCTTCAATATATGCGACTGCAGCGGCCAGCTGTTATCGGATATCAACTTTCAGGATGTAACGATGATTCAGGGCAGTAAACTGTATGTATCGCTTAAATCAAATAATTTGGCTATCATTGACTTGATTACGCATGCAGCGAAAAAATTCGACTACAGCACCTACGGCAATTTGGATACCGTGTATGACGGTAAAACCTTCCCCGTGCTGAAAAACGATAAAATGGGCATGGCCGATCCGGACGGGAATATAATCATAGCGCCTGACGTTTACGCCACCATGAACACAGCGGATCATTTGGACGGCTTTCTCGTTGCCAAAGATTACGGTTCCTACCTATATACATACGGTGTGATCAACCGCTCCGGAAAGGAGATTGTGCCTGCGATATATAAGCAATTCGCCATAACGGCAGACGGCGAAGCGATGTTTGAGGATGACAACGGAGGGTGGGGTGTACTGAGCACGGTTACAGGGGATATAATTGTGCCTGCGGCTAAACGCGATTTTACTCTCAATAATGATGACTATGGCGTTGATATGGCCTCAGCATGGGCTTTTATTGATGGTAAACTTTACCGGCGTATCGAAAGGGGCGGTAAGGTCGGCCTTATCGACAACCGGCTTCATGTGGCAGTGCCTACGGAATACGATAAGCTGATCGTCTGCGGCAACGGCGCCGTGATAGTCGAAAAGAACGGGGCGTTCGGCGCATTTATGTTGGACGGCAAAATAGTATTGCCGTTTGCGTACGATGATATCGAAACCATTGCATACGGTGTTACATATGGATTAAACGTAATTATGCAGAAATACGTCAGATCAGATTTTTTAGCTGCTAAAACGGACGGCTTGTATGGTCTTTACGACATCAACGGCACTGAATTGCTGCCGTTTGCGTATACCAGTATTTATGGGATTGGCGCTCCGCTTGCCATATATTTAACAGACGCCGAGGGTAAAAAGGGATTGGCCAGCATGACAGACGGCCATCTGCTGACGCCAAAGTTTTTCGATAATATAGACTTTTCATACAACGACGCGACATGGACGGGGGCAGACGGAGAGTATTTCTCATTATCCAACAGCAGCAACATGTTTTTGGCCCAAGATGGGCGGCAGTATGCCGTCTATGGCACAGACGGATCATTGATAGATAAGATCGCGGGAAGTTACGATAGTATCGGCTATTTCAACCCGCAGACAAAAAGGGCGTTTGTCACTGTCGATAGTAAAAGCGGCCTGGTTGATTTTGACGGACATACCATAATCCCCATTGAATATACGGATCTGGACGGAAACGCGCTGGTTAATCTGCCGCCTGTGTTGGGGATGAATGTTTCCCTCGGAAAGAAAGACGGCAAATGGGGCGTGATAGACTCCGACGGCCATATCCTCGTCCCGTTTACCCTCGAAGGGCGAACAGTGGAAAATTGGAGTAAAGATATGATGGTCACGTCCGATGTTCAGCCCTATCTGCATTATAATGTTAAAACAGGGTTGTTGACTGGCATTTCGTATGACAATGACAATACCGAAAATGAATTTGTCATACATGGTTCGTGTGCCCCGGAATACTGGGGATCATATCTGGGCAAAGGTGCGGTGCTTATTTTAGCATAAAATTTGAAACACGCCCGTAAATGCAAGTCCCATGTCACACTTTCTGGCACAAAATAAAAATAAATTGGCAATACCCATATCATAGACACGCATTCTTTTCCCTGCTATACTTTTATCATCAAATTTTATGCTCAAAGTCAAACGGCCGTTTTAAGCCGAAAACCTTTGGGCCGGGAGTGAGTGCGGATGAAATATTGTCCTTACTGCGGCGCTACCCTTATGGGCGGCGCCGTTTCTTATTGCGCGGAATGCGGGAACGAAATCAAACCGCCGGAGAGCGGCGCGCCGAAGGAGGCAGGTATGAGCAAAAAATCTGACCGGATAACAAAGAAATTCATAAAGAAACCCCGAAAGCCTGTAAACACGCCAACGCCGGAGCCGGTTGACGATGGATATGACGGATATTATAACGACGTTCAGCCCATCGACAGCGGCCGCATTCACGACCGGATGGATCCGGAACTCATCAAGCGGATCATTATTATTTCAGCCGGGGCGGCCGTTATAATTATTTTATCGATTTTATTGATTTTCCTGTTGTAAAACAAGCGGCCCGCCAGTGTAATATTTATAAAAATATAGGATGGTGCTTTGCATGATGTATTTATCCAAAGGCTTGCTATTACGAAAGAATGAAAACGCGCTGACCGTATCGCATTGCGGCGCGGTATATGAACTTACGGATGAACGGGCCGCCGTATGGGAGAGCGGCCGGCAGGAGCCGCGGGAGATAACCCCTGATCAGGAACAGATTATAAAAGAACTGGCGAAAAAAAACGGTCTGGTTGAGACAAGCCCGGATACCGGAAACGGGGCCGTTTTCAGGATTTTAGTCAACTGTGTCATATGCCCAATCGAGAAGCCGACTTTCCCGGCGCTGTGGAGCCAGCCGGAGCGCCGGTTGTATAACTGGATTACAAAGGCGGGCCTGCGGCTTACGATAGCCGAGCTGGTTTACCTGAACGAGAATAGAATTGAGCCGGCGCACGGGCTTCTGGGTGAACAGAACCGGCAGACCCTCACGGAGACTATTTATAACGCAAACTCAATCGCCGACGGCATACTGGAGTCGCGCATGGAGCGTTCCCCGGAACGGGACGGCACGATCAGCGCGGTGATGGGTCTGCTGCGCCGGAACGTGATATTTTTAGTTTAGCGGGGTGATTATTATATTGGAAGCGTTTAAATTGATACCCCCGCCGCTCCAAAGGCAGACAATCATCAGGCTGGGGATCGGCGCGGTATCTTTAATTCTATTGTTTCCGCTGGCAATCATAGCCCGGAATACGTACCTATGGCTGCCATGCGCGGCAGCGGCGGTTTTTTTTACGATTGGCGCGCTGATTCTCTATAAAATTTCGGTGTCCGGCGATTATGTGGTTTTAAGCGGCATATGCCAGGAAGCCGGGTTTACCGCAGTCAAAAAGCGGATGAAATACATCGTGCTGCAGGCGGAGGGCCACAGGGTTCAAGTAGCGTTAAACGGCCGGTTCAAGGCAATCCCAGCCGGAACGCCTGTTATTTTATACATATCTAAAAACACGCCGGTATATGAGCGGGACGGAACGCATTTTTTATATTCGTATCTGGCGATTGACCTGCGGGTGAAACGTCAAATAATAAAAAATAAAATCATTGACGAACGCTGTCAAAAATGATATTATTATAGCGTTATAGTATCAGTATTTCCGTAAGGAGTATAGTTTCCGGGTTACAAAGTGTCAATTAGCGCGTACGCGCCGGTTGGCACTTTTTTTGTTTCTGTTGATTTCATCCCGCTTGAACGGGTGGAATATAAAATGTCGCGGGCATATCCCGCGGGAAGGGAAGTGTTCAGCATGATGAAAATGCTGGTGACAGGCGCCATAATTTCAAAAGGATTTAATGGCGCGGAGGCGATGCGTTATTCGGACAACACCGAAACGCCCTCCGTAAGGTTCCGGGTCGGTTCGCGGGTTTACGATAAGCGGGCCGAAAACAATTACCGTTACGTCAATATTAGCGTAAAAGCGTTCAACGGCACGGTTTCGCGTATCCGTGATATGAAGCTGGATGCCGGAACCTACGTAAACATCTCAGGCAGGTACGACGAAGATTCCTGGGAGGATCAAAACACCCATGAGAAAAAAACCGCTCCCGTACTGATAGTCGATGAGATCGAGTACAGCTACGGCAACAAGCAAAACGGCGATTCGGGAACGCCTGCGGTCAGCAACGGCACCCCTAAGCAAACCGCGCCGCCGGCGACAAACAACCGCGCCCCAATCCCCAGCGCACCGAGCAATTTTACCGGGTTTGAGGGCTTTGGCGCTGCTAACCCCTATTTCCCTGCGGGTTAATCAAAATGAAATCTGGCGCATAAGCGCGCATAAACATGTTCTAAGTTTATGCGCGCTTTTTTTGCGCCCAAAAACTGAAAAGGAGCCTGAATATGAAGAAAGAAATTACAAGCAAAATGGCTGGCGAAATACTCGCGGTTCTTGCGGCGCTGGCGCTGTTCTGTGTCCTCACCTGCTTATGGCCGTTGGTGTTTTTGGTCATTCCGGGAATACTCATCGCTGCCCTGCGGCTTTTATTTTTAAAAGCCAAAAACAAACCCGAAAAATCAAAACCGGAACATACCCCCGCAAACCTCCCGCGCCCGAATACGGAGCAGGATGTAATCCGTATCGCTTACGGTATCCTGCAGCGCAGGATAACCGAACAGGTTACCGCGCGTTACCCCGCCGCCCGATGGATATGGGGCGTACCGGACGCGATGGAATGCTTCGCTGAGAACAAACCGCTTGAGATTTTACTAAATCGGGCGGGTGGGTTCAAGAAAGCAAAAATCCAAGTCGTAAACCTACAATTTCGCGGGATTGTATATGTAACCGCAAAACCGGAAAAATCAGAGGATCCGCCTGATGAGGATGCCACGGATGAGAATCCTTCCCCTGAAACCCCCGATACGGATACGATGGCGGAGGACTACAGCATGCTGGCCTTTGAATGGGTTGACGGCAATATGCGCAATCTAAACAGTTTATGCCAGGCGGCGTTTGCTTCCGGCGTAAACGTAATACGGATTCCCGAAAAGGTGCTGCCCGTAAAAGATAGCTGGGACGCCGTCTGCGCGGAATTGATACGCAACAGTTTTACCGGCGCCGTTATTCAGGATGACGGTATCCACGCCTCATTCTGAGCAAAATCATATCAGAAAGGGAATGAAAAATGCCATCCAACGCACAAAAGTTGTTTGTGTTTAACCGCTCGTTACCGGAGCCGTTTGATAAACTTTATAATAAGAAAGCCAGCGTGTCGTCAAAATACGGCGACGGCACGGAGGCTACGCTAACCATTGGCGTAATAAAAGCGGTTCACGCTTATTTGAACTGCATAAAAGGAAAATTTGAGGGCGCGCTGGGTCTGGTTGACCGGCGCGCTGTTTGCGAGTACAAATCCTCGGCCGGCCCGAACACATACCATCTTGTTGTATACGATTCGGTAAGCGGGAATGTCCTTGCCAGCGTGTACGACCGGGTTTCGGAAACTTTCGAGAACTATACGGTCGGCGCAAAAGCCCGCGACGGCAGCGCCATATTGTTTTCCATGATGCCCTATTTAGTAGAAGATACTGAGTTCAGCGAAAATCTTGATTCGTATTCTATAGATATGGACAAAGGGTTTACCGATATGTCAGACGCAAAAAAGCATATGGCGATTCTGTGCGATAACGCGTACCGGCGGATTATGGACGAGGCTTGCCCTGCGCATGTCAAGATTAAGATCGAAAGCTCGGGCAATATCATGCGCGTTTCGCGGGCGCAGCTTGATTCAGGCTCGTTTACGCCTAAAAACGTGATTGCCGGCGAGTTTTGTGTCTTTTCGCAATCCGCCGCCGTGCCCGCGCAAACGTCTGTGCGCGTAATTAAACATTCGGATTTCGCGGGCCAATATAGATTAGACCCAAACCGGGTGTTATCACAAACAGAGCTTGATCTGGTTCCCATACTGGAAGAATGGTATATCCTGCCGGAGCAGGTGGTGAGCGTATGCAAGCACGCCCAGACATCCACCGGGAAACCAGCTCAAATGCGTAACTTTTTGCTGCGCGGCCCCGCTGGCACCGGCAAGACCGCCGGGGCGAAAGCCATCGCGGCGGGCCTGAACCTGCCGTATGTGAAATATACGTGTTCCGCGAATTCTGAGATATATGACATGATCGGCCAGGTGTTCCCGGAAACCGGTTTTCAACCCACGGGTGACGCCGATCTGGATCAGGAGCGCAGAACGCTTATGGACATGGGCGGTATCGCCTACGAGAACGTGGCGAAGCTGTTAAACCTGCCCGGCCTGGACGATATAGATTACGATAGTGCGGGTGTTTATCTGGCGCTTACCGGCATTTCCAAGCCGGACGCGACACCGCGGGAATGTATGGCCGTTGTGCTAAACACTGTCACCGAGAAAGTACAGAGCCTATGTATGATAAAGCCCGAGAACCAGAATTCCGGGCAGTCATTCAAATACATCGAGACTGATTTTATCCGCGCGCTCAAACATGGATTCCTCATAGAGCTGCAGGAACCCTCCACGATTATGCAGCCCGGCGTGCTGGTCGGCCTTAACGCGTTACTCGAACAAAACGGTTCGATAACGCTTCCGACAGGCGAGATTATAAAGCGCCATCCCGACACGGTTGTGGTTGTTACTACAAACGTGGATTATGAGGGCTGCCGGAACATCAACCAAAGCGTGTTAGACCGCATGAACCTGATCATCGACATCGAGCTGCCGCCGCCGGAAATCATGGCGCGGCGCGCTATGAGCGTGACCGGCTGCGAAGATGAAGTGATGGTTACACAAATGGTTCAGGTGGTTAACGATTTGGCCGAGTTCTGCCATAAAAACAGTATCACGGATGGATCATGCGGCATGCGCGGGCTAATCGACTGGATCATCAGCGCCGAAATCACCGGCGATCCGTATGAGTCAGCGTTATACACGATCATAAGCAAGGCCACGTCGAACGGCGAGGATCGGCAGGCATTGATTACCACCGTGCTTGAGCCGATGTTCGCCCCGAAACGCAGCGCCCTCTAATACTTTCAAAGGAGAATTTTCTTGGCAAGAATTAGTCACAAAAAAATACGGCAGCTTATGCAGCAGCGACGCAAGACCGTGACCGACAGCCAATTCTTCTCGTCCCGCCTTTTGGCTGGGCATTTTGAGGATATGGCCGCCGCGCAGACCCGGCAATATGGGTATACCCGCAGGGTAAGAGTGCGTACCGTATGGGAACCTGGCAACACGGACGCGGCTTATACCGATAATGAGCTCATCTGGATCAACGCCGGTCATAGCCTGGTAACGGCAAAAAGCACGCGCCTGGAACGTTACGATATGGTATGCGGCTTTTTCGCCCATGAACTCGGGCATGTGCTGTATACGGATTTTCTGGCGATTCAGAGTCACGCGGTAAGTTTCAAATCTTTACGCTGGTATCCGGGGCCTCCCGCCTTGGATACCCCTGTTGAGGATCTGAACGAAGCTGATTTATGGGCTTACGTAAAATCCGATGCAAGCCATCTGGCCGCGTTGATAAAATTCTCACACAGCCTGGCGAACATTATTGAGGACGGCTACATAGAAAACTGCATGCTCAACCGTTACCCCGGCGTTTTGGGTTGCAGCCTGGGAATATTACGCGCAAGTCAGTTTGAGGGTATCCCCACGCTGACACAGTTAATCGAAAAGGAATCCAACGGCGGTCATATTTGGGTGAGTATCGCCCAGCTTATACTCAGCTACGTCAAATTTGGCGAACTCAAGTACGGCGACGAACCATTCACGGACGAGCGTGTTCAGACAGTGTTTTCTTTGCTGTCTGAACTCGACGCCGCGCTGACCGCCGAAAACGCAAAAGAGCGGTGGGGCTTTATCAACACGATCCTGATACAGTGCTGGCCGTATATAAAAAGTTTTCTCGAACTATGTGAGCAAAAAAGCGCCGTACAGAGCGTGTCTGACGGTAACGCGGACGGCGAACTGGGCGGCCGGACATCAAATATAGTCGGCCAGAGCCGGGAAGCAGCCGGAACAACCGCACCCGTGGCTGTTAAAAAAGCCAAAAGAAAGTCCGCTTCCATAGCGTCAAAAAAATCCGTGATGCAGCCAGTAGCGGCCGTTGATGATCCGGGGAATCCCAATTCCGGAGATTCGGCCGGTATGAATTCCGCTAATCAAGATACCGAAACTGGTTCTTCTGATCAGGGGGGCACTGAAACCGGCACATCCGAAAATGAAACAGCGGGAGTAAATGCTCCTGATTCCGAAACTGCCGAAACGGAAGCTGCCGAGGCGGGTGCTTCCGATAGCGAAGCTGAAACGGATAATACTGACGTGGAAACGTCCGGAGCCGCCGCCCCTGATCAAGAAACTGATCCCGGAGAGTTTGCCGACTCTGACACTCAACTAGAAACTGAAAACGCGGACGAATACACGCCGGATGAATCTAATTCGGATCCGACCAAACCCTATCAGGATGTATCCCAAAGCGAGAGCGGACGGATTCCGTTAAGCCAGACCGACAGGGTGGGCGTGCCTACGGGCGGGGAAACCGCTGTTGATAACAATTATACGGGCAGCGGTTATCAGAAATCAGCCGACGACATCGACCGGCTGCTTGAAAATATAACCGAGAATATCGTGGAAACCGAGTTAGAGGAAGACCGTTTGGCGGAGCTTAACGATCTGGCGAACGTAATTTCCTACGGCGATATTCATAAAGGCGTCAACAAAACCGTCCATCGGATAATTGACGTAAACGATGAACTCAAAGAATATTACAATCAGATAGCGGCGCCGCTGCTGCGTATCTCCAAGCAGCTTCAAAAAACCGTTTCCCAGCAATTGACCGACAGGCGCAGAGGGGGCAAGCAGGCAGGCTTGCTAATCGGCCGCCGGCTTGACTCACATTCCCTGCACCGCCGCGACGGCAGGATGTTTTATAAGAACAGCCTGCCGAACGAAGCGCCTGAAATGGCTGTGGCTTTGCTTGTTGACGAGTCGGGTTCCATGTCATGCAGCGACCGTGTGACATACGCGCGGGCAGCCGCTATTATTTTATATGAGTTTTGCCGGGCTTTGGATATTCCCATTCTGATATACGGACATTCTACCGGGTATACCGCGCGAAGCGATGTTGTTGACTTATACGCCTACGCCGAGTACGACGACATTGACGGAAATGATAGGTATCGGTTAATGGACATATCATCACGATCATGTAACCGGGATGGCGCAGCCTTGCGGTTTGTGGCTGAAAGGCTTTTAAAGCGCGGTGAAGATATAAAAATATTGATCATCGTATCTGACGGCCAACCGTACGATACTGGTTATGAGGGGACGGCCGCGGAGGAAGATCTGCGCGGCATTAAAGCTGAGTATACCAGGAAAGGCATACTATTCATTGCGGCCGCAATCGGGGATGACAAAACAAACATCGAACGTATTTATGGCGATTCATATCTGGATATTACCGACCTGAACAAACTGCCGGTTATCCTGACCAAAGTCATAAAAAACCACATGAGGCTATAAGACAGTCATAACAGGATTACATTACCCGAAAAAGGCGGTAACATCACGCCTTTTTCGGGTAAGGGCAATCCTGTTGTTTGATCCCTTGTTAAGCCGAAACCGGTAATTTAACGTTTAAAAATTTATCAAAAGGAGTTATAATAATGAGGATAGTACAATTTTTCCCGCAAGACGATATCCTTGAAATATCCTATAAAAATGTATTCAGGGAAATCTTCGCAAAAGACACGCCAAATGCCAAGACTTCGCTGGCCGCTCTCATTTCCGCGGCGATTGACAAGCATGTAACCGTTGACAATGTATTACTGGACTTGCCCCTGAAAGACCTTTGTGATACACAGACGCGATTCGGTGTTCAATGCCGGGACAGCGATGGTCAGATGCTTAACGTGGAAATGGTTATGTACCCCGGCCATTTTGATCCCCTTGGATTTGAGTTTACTGTGTGCAAGCTGTTTACGTCGCAGTGTATAGGGGAAACAGACGGCATAAGTTCAGGTTTAAGACCTACATACCAAATAAATATTCTCGCTAAAAAGAATTTTGCGTTTGACGAGAGGTATTATCATCATTTTCAATATTTTGATAAGGATACACAGTGTAATTTTGACGGCGGGACACATATTATAACGGTTGAACTCGCTAAAACCGGCAATATCGCCGAAAAAGATATAACCGATATGACCGCTATGGATCGGTGGGCTATATTTTTAAGGTATTGCTCGGATCAAAGAAAAAGAGATTTAGTGGACTATATCTTTAAATTAGAACCCTGCATTGCTATGGCCGCAGAAGCGTTATTGTCCGTAAGTAAGGACAAGAACGAACGTGCGAGGCTTCTTAACGATTAGAATAGGGTAGCATGGCATTGAGGTATTTCTGATATGGATCGACAAACAGCCGCCGCCTATAATAGCGGCGGTTGTTTATAATTTATAACGTGAACATAAAAATTATCGCTCTGAAGGTGTTCCAATGGATGAAAATCTAAGCAGGTATATGAAAATCAGTGACATACCGGAAAAATCACAAAAAACAAGCTTTATAAACGCTTTCGGCACATTCCTGGATCATTTCTATCATCATGAGGGAATAAGAACATTGTTAATTCAGGATGAGCCAAGAAAAAATAATTTATCAGATAGCGAATATTGCCTTTTAGCGGCGACGGCTCACAAACTTGCTAATGACTATAATTTGCCTGTCCCGCAATGGGTTATGGGTAAAGAATTCATTATGCCCTATGATTATTATGCTTTTAATACGCGAAATAAAGAATTTCAGGATGCCTTGCGGGCTACCACGCCCATTGAATTTAGTATAAAGAAATTGTTCATGGGTTCTAATGTGTTATCAAGAGCCTGAGTACTTGTGCCAATAAGCCAAGCTCATACCCAAGCTATGTGAGTTAGAAGTGCAAGGAGCAGTGCTGTAGCAAGCGATTAAGCAGGCCGTTGAGTATTGTATCGCAAATGATATTTTAAAAGATTATTTAAAAGAGCGCGCTTCGGAGGTGCTGTCGATGTTGTTTGAGGATATTAGCATGGAGGATTATGGTGATGTGCGGTATCAGACGGTTTGCTGGATGCCGTCGTAAATATCATAAAAACATTGCGCATTACTCTTACAGACGCGATGAATGTTGTAAAACTGGATCAGAAATAGCGTAATCAAGTTATTGAAGAGTTGCGAAAACAGAATATTACCTATAAGGAATGAAGTACGCACAAGACGGTTGCTTTTTCGAGCTGCCGCCTTTTTAATTTAAAAAACAGGCTGGTCGGAGATATTGGCTGAAACGGGTTTTCGGGTTTTCGATATCGCTTGACGCCAATATCTAATAATGTTATAATTATCCTATAAAGTATCAGGCTTTGACAAACAAGCACAGTTTAACAGTGTGACAAAGTGCCATTTTGCGGATAAATCTGCGGGTGGCACTTTTTTTGTTTCCGGCCTGATTCTTTGGCAAAACAGCGTTTAATTATAAAAACGCTGTTTTTTTTATGTCATAACGGCGAAGCCGTAAAAAAGAAAGGAGAATTGAAATGCCTGAAACCTATCAGGACCGATTTTCAATTAATTTCCACCGCCTGCCCGACATGATGGATTATCACGTCATGCAGTCAAGTCATAGCCGGTGGGAACGCGTGGTGGTAAACGACTTATTCGTGGAACCGCTGGATAAAACATCCGCGCTCCGCGCAAATTACCAGGCTTTTGCGGCGTCAGTGACCGAGGGCGCCGTTGACGACACGGTAGATAACCTCGGCCTGGCGTTAACGTATGGGGGAGAGCGTTATCCGCTGCGGGACACGGCTTATAAAAGCCTGTTGGATCGCGCGCGGATCGGCGGCGCTGCCCTGCTAAAACTCAAACGCAGCGAACTCGCGGATACGCTGAACCTATGCCTGCCCTTATACAGGGACACGGCTCTGGTGCTTGTCCGTGAGCAAAAAGTAACGGCCGCTCACTCAGGCGGCGCGAAGGATTATTCAATCCTGCCGGTTGACGAATTGCTGGAGAGCATAAAATTCACGTTGGACGAACGGTTCCCGGGGAACACGTTTAATTCCGGTTACAGCGATCACACGATTACCGACGCGGAATGGTCGCTGCCGAACCATAAAGACGAGCTTCTCGGCACGTACCGAAAAACGCTTGAAGCTGCGGGACAATCCACGCTCGCCTCAAAACTCATGCCCGGCATACGTTTTTCAACGTCGGATACCGGCACATCCGCGGTGAAAGTCTCCGCGCTGATCCTGGGGCTGCCTTATCCCATGCACATAGGCGGGGCTGTATCTACCGAACATCGCGGGCAGGCAACAATCCAGGAATTTCAGCAAAGCCTTTCGCAGCTTTTCGCTAAATTTACGGATTCCGTGGCGCGGTTGGAGAAACTGACCGCCGTGTACCTGGATTACCCGGTAAATGTGATGACCGCTATCTGCAAAAAGCTCTTGATGCCGAAGACCGCTTCCCTGGAAGCTATCGGCATGTACGAGATGGCTTGCGGGGATAACGCGGCTACGGCGCACGACGTTTTTGTCGCAATGAACGAGATTATGTTTATCTGCAAAAACGCAAACGTGCCGGAAAGCAAAATGCTTTTATTGGAGGAAAACATGGCCCGCGCGCTGACCCTGAATTGGGTGAGCTTTGACACCGCAAAGGCGGTGACATGGTAATGGGCGCGCCGAAGTTCCTGTGCGACACCAAAGACATGCCGCGCGAACGCTGGCTGGAATGCCGCTCCCACGGCCCTGACGGAGAAATTGAGTATACCGTTGGGGGCAGCGACGTGTCGGTTGTGTTCGGAGAAAACCCCTGGACATCGCCGCCGGAACTCTGGCGGATAAAAAAAGGCTTATTAAAGCCAAACGATGCCGAGAATGCCCGGCAGAAAGAAATGGGGCACATCATGGAGCCGGTCGTCGCCCATTGGTACGGGGAGATAACCGGCAACAAAGTGATCGAGGACACAGGCTTGTATCAGCACGCCGGTTACCCCTACGCGCTTGCCAACCTGGATTATCGGGTAAAAGACAAAACCGGCGCGGACGGGATATTGGAGTGCAAGTCCACGAGCTGGCACAAAGCCGGCGATTGGACTGACGGCGCGGTTCCCGCGTATTACGAGTTGCAGACGCGCTTTTACATGGCCGTCATGGATATGGAATACGCCGATATAGCGTGCATATGGGGCATGAATCCCGAAACGGACATGGCGATTTGCCGGATAAACCGTAACCGGGAAACCGAGGCCATAATCTTTGAGCGGCTGGATGATTTTATCAAAAGCCTGCGCGCAAATAACCCGCCGGACATGTCGGGCGTAGCGCCGAAACTGGCGATGGAAGCCCTGGCGCGTATCTACGGGGCCAGCCAGCCGGCTCTGCCCTCAATGGAGTTTGGCAGAAAGCACGAACGCGCGCTTCGCCGTATCGCGGAATTGCAGGCGGACAATACAGTCCATGACCGGAAAGTCCGGGAAAACGAAAAGGAGATTACGGCTTTGTCCGTGAAAATTGCCGAGATTATGGGCAGCCATGAACACGGCATACTGGAAACGGACGCCGACAAGCTGGCGGTCAGTTTTATCAGCAAGACGACCCGCCGCGTTGACAGTGACTTACTCAAAAAGAGTTACCCCGACGTTTACAATTCTACCCTGAAACCATCCATCAGCAGAAAAGTAAAGGTCGAGGTGCTTGCAAAATAAACACAGCGACAGGGAGGGTTTGTATCCTCTCTGTCGCTATATCAGGAGGGCCACATGATCTGCAGTTTTAAAAGATTAATCTATCCCAAAACCGCGCAAACCCCTGCGGATAACGGCTTTACGATTGCGTTATACGGCGTGCTTGACAAGCTTATGGATTCCGCCGGAAACCGGATCTGTGAGGCCAAGGTCGTCGGGTATTACCTACCGACGAACAGCGGCTTGAATTATGAGATGTTCGGTCATTGGGGGAAATCAAAGTACGGTATTCAGTTCGAGTGCGTGAACTTCCGTGAGATTATTCAGCCGGGCAAAACGGGCGTTGTGGCTTACCTGTCGTCCGGATTGCTGAAGGGCATCGGAAAGAAGACCGCCGAAAAAATTTATGATACGTTCGGCGATCAAACGCTTGAGATATTGGACACGCGGCCCCATGAGTTGCTCAAAATATCCGGTATCAATCAAAACAAGCTTGAGCGGATAAGCAGTTCATATCTGGCCTCACGCGGCGCCCGCGACATCGTGGCTATTTTGGCGCCGCATGGCGTGTCGCCGAACCGAGCCGTAAAAATTTATCAGCAATTCGGTGCGGACGCTTTAAAAATCATTCGGGAACACCCGTATCGGCTGTGCGATATGCCCGGCATAGGATTTATCACGGCGGACGATATAGCCCGCAGCATGGGGCTGGATCCGCTGTCGCCGGAACGCATTGGCGCGGGGCTTGTGTACGCCTTGAAAGAGGCGGAAACGCGGGGGCATTTATGCCTTGAAAAGCATGATTTGATCAGGCAAAGCGTGGAGTTATTAAACACGCCGGAGTTGAGCGAAAGCGCCGTGGAAAGCCAGGCGAACAGGTTGGTAAGGTTCGGTGAGCTTTCCGTATACAGGGATTATATCTACAGGGTCATCGCCGCCCACGCCGAACGGGATGTGGCGGATCGGATTAAAAAACTGCTGTCACGCGGCGATGTTTACCCAGGCATTGACATGGACGCCGCCATAGACGTTGAGCAGGCAAAGCTTCATATAACGCTTGTACCGGAGCAGCGCCAGGCGGTTAAAACGGCGCTGACATCCCGTTTGTGTATTATATCCGGCGGGCCGGGCACGGGAAAAACTTTGATTCAGAGCGTTTTACTCAAAATTTACAGTAAAACGTATAAAAACGCCAATATCGTTTGCTGCGCCCCTACCGGCCGCGCCGCGCGCCGTATGGAGGAATGCACGGGGTATCCGGCTTCCACGATTCATAAAGCATTGGGCCTGGTTGCCGGTGAAGACGGCAGCTACGGGGAACCCGAAACGATTGACACCGATCTGATTCTTGTGGATGAGGTGTCCATGCTCGACGTTTTCCTGGCCCGCTGCCTGCTTCTCGCGCTGCCGTTAAGCTGCAGAATTGTCTTAATAGGCGACGCAGATCAGCTTCCGTCGGTAGGGCCGGGCGCGGTTCTGAGCGAACTGATTGCCTGCGATCTGATTCCGGTTGTGCGTCTGGATCAAGTGTTCCGCCAGGACGCCGGCAGCCTAATCGCGATAAACGCGAGGCGTATACGGCATAACGACTTGTCTCTGGACTACGGCGAGGGTTTTGTTTTATATGAATCCGGCGAATTTGAGCAATCCGCGGATTGGATAGAACAAATCTACCTGTCGGAAGTGTCCAGAATCGGCGTGGATAACGTCACCTTGCTGAC
>Ga0209629_10000460_pt1 | contig 22325 bp, 16 predicted proteins | sample TergutCu122P5_FD_187286 | JGI IMG/M metagenome (GOLD analysis project Ga0209629, IMG submission 187286) | Cubitermes ugandensis P5 segment gut microbial communities from Kakamega Forest, Kenya - Cu122 P5 (SPAdes) (version 2) | ecosystem: Host-associated > Arthropoda: Insects > Digestive system...
AACCACTGTATAATACTCTTGAGCTCCTGATGATGGGCATAGTGATGCCCGAAACATGTTGAGCAAGCAATAAGATCTGCAATAAAAACCTCTGTTGCATCTAGTTGGCATTTTATTTCCACATATAAATAAAGCTTGTTTTGCAATTAGATCAGTAAGGCCTTACTTGTCATATGAAGTAGTGAAGATGATTTACTTTTCTTATTTTCATTCTATTTTGTCCTATGGCATTATATTCTGGGGTAATTCATCTCCAAATAATTCTATATCCAAGATTCAAAAAGAACAGTTAGAGTTATTATGAATTCAAGCATTAGAACCTCTTGTCAAGAATTATTTAAAAAATTACAGATTTTGACCCTTCATTCCCAGTATATTTATTCCTTATTAATGTTTGTATTAATAACAGACACCTTTTTAAATGAAATTCTGATGTTCATAATCTTAGTACAAGATACAATTCTGATTTGCACTTGCCTACAGCTAATCTAACAACCTTCCAAAAAGGTGCCTTTTATTTGGGAATTAAAACATACAATCATCTCCTACAGTCTCTCAAAGAGCTATCACATGATGTTAGATGGTTTAGATTAGCTTTGAAAAGAATTCTCTTAAAAAAACCTTCTATTCTTTGGAGGAATATCTTAGTTATAAATCTTATTATTGACTGAAGATTCTTACTAAGGTGTAACTTCTTAATCCTCTACCCAGTACTAAGCAGTCAGTTTACACATGGTTGTTGTTATATGTTACATTATCTTGTTTTACATATAATTTTAATCTGCTGACTCATATGTTTTCTAATTAGTTGTTTATCTGATATAACTAATTCCACATCTGTATGATCCATGGAATATGAATAAATGAGAATAAGAATCACCTACTTTTATTTCATGCATTAAAGGGTAAGTGTTACAAGCACTGACCTTGGCAAGCGATGTCTTGGACAAGGCACCCAGTGGAAGAGTTGTGGAACAGAGTATAAAAAATTGATAACTTGAGGCAGAAAGAAAAGAAGCATTGTCTTGCTGAAGTGGCCTAAGATTCCCACCACCGCAAATGTCATGCCTGAGAAATAGCAGAATGTGTCTCCGACAAACACTCTTGAAGGATACCTGTTATAAAACATACCACAGATACATCAGAAATTGGAAGGAAATTCTGCTATGTCTCAACTATGTCTTACTTCTCATGTATTTCAGAGTTCATAGCATTACATGAGATTCAGCAGTACCCTAGTCTTGGTTTAATCCAGTTCACACTAGCAGACTGAGCAGTTTTGTGTAGCAGTACTGCTCTAAACTTGTATTCAGCAGATGACAATACAAATATTCGCTGGAATACCGGTTATTATGACTCTGATTTTGGGGGGGGGCTGGTCTCTGTTCCTCCAAGCAAACGCCATGCTAGTACCTGGACTACACCATACCTGATTGCCTTAGAATCTTTCCAGTTCATTATTTCACCATTTCACCAATTATAATGACATCCTATCTGCAACAATGAGGAGCATCTGACACCTGTACCAACTGTAATACTGCATTCATAAAAAAAATTGACGGTATTTGGGAATACATCTTTTAAAAAACATAATTGTGGATTGTGTCAAGAAAAATCTAAAATTTAACTTTTTTTTTACCAATGCCAACACTCTTATAAAGTGTACCTAACTGGTCTTACTATTTTGATAAAATTAAATTCTCAGTGACATCTTATGTCTTGACCAAATATACTCTATGTGCCTAAAATGTGACTGGACGTGTTCATGCTCAATCATACAGCAGATGTCAAAAGATATGTATTCAGCAGATATATAAGGTCAAAAAAATGAAAGCAGTAAATGTGTGTCTACAGAAACACATATTTTGTTCTATGTTCTTTGAAAAGTTCCTTTGCAATGATACAAAAACCTCAGCCAGTTCAGACCCTCACAATCTGGGATACATTTAAACATTGTACTTCCATCTCTTTCTGATATACAAAGTCAGCACTTCCTACAATATAACCCCATTGAAATTAATTCCACCTTTTAAGCTTCATCGCTGGTCATTTCTCCCAGGACATACTATTCTGAAGATTTGTGCTGTTTTGTAGCTAATTCCACGAAGCAGAATCCTTCTTAACAAGCCAAAAGCTGTTCCGTTGCTAAACGAATTCCTCGCCTTTTATTGAGTGCAAAGCTTCAGTACCATGATGGCATGTCTGTCAAGTCCAAAGCCCTGTGTAACATTTGTAACAGTGGTTTATAGGGTGAGTTGTTTCTCCCTACCTAACAGAAAGCTCCAGGACTACCCTTTTTTGTCTGAATGTGACTGCTTATTCAGCATACTCACAGCCATCCTCCATATATGGAGACCATCACCTCCATCTGCAATCTGAGGGCATCCGATGGCAACAAAAGAACTTTTTACTTTTAAGGGTTAACACCACGCCCAATCCCCAACCTACAATACCACACTTCAAATCGTCCTCAATCTGTCAACTCACCTACCTAACCCTGCGAAAATAAATTACTACGAAACACACGATTTCTCTCGGTTATTTCGACTAAAACTATAACACTCCCCGTCAGGTAGGCAAGTTTTCAGTGATTTCTGAAGCGGCTTCGAGGGCAGCGGGCATTCCATTGCATTAGTACCAATGGAATGCGCACGCAACTCGGTCATCTAGCAGACGATACAAGATTTTGGGTGGCGCACATTGCTGGAACAATGACCTGCGAGACTTATAAGTTAACATTTATACTAAATGTATTACAGAGTGGATTTTAAGTTATGTATGCTATGGACATTACTTGTGCTTCAGGTTTTGTTGGTGATATACTATTTGCTTATGGCTCCTTCGTCCTACACGTTAGACTATTCTACTTCGACGCCAAATGAACACGAATTTTCCTTCTCCAGCAGTTCGAAATCGTATCCAATCAAATTTGTTGCCGCAAACGGCATTAAGGCTGTGCCACACCATAAAGAATGGCAAGGATATCTCACAGAAGCAGATCACGCGGTTTTACCAGATATCGTAGCAAGTAATTACTTTATTAAACTGAACAACGAAACAGAGTGTTTTGAACGAGGAACAGATATAGGTTACACAAAGAGACGGCATGTAAGTATAATCAGTTACTTGCTTCCACGTACTTTTTTTTTCTCGCTTTTACAGGGTTGCAGAGTTCCGTTTAGGTTATGTTCGACAGGCGATGGCGATTATAACTTATCCATAACCCTTCTTTTGCAGACCTAACGATTATATACAGATTTCCTGCAAAACTTCAACAAAATGGGCCACTTCCTCCCTCCCTCTCCCACCACTGTTACAAACCTAGCCAGCTGACCCAGGAGGAAATGCTTCTAACCTGTATTCTCAAGACGTCTCCATTTCAAATCTCGGAGAGGATGCCAACCATCCAGACTGGTTTCATGGTTTTCTTTACCTCCTAAAGGCAACTTCTGAGATAACACCTTAAAATGGGCCATGACCCATCCCTTTCACAGCCCTTCCCATTCATTAATTATCCTACCATTCTATACTACATAATATGAGGTACTAGCACCCATTATTAAACAAAACTTACATAAATATACAGTTTTACTGATTTGTTGCAGAAGATGTAAGGGGTCCAAATAATCACAGAACGTTGTATTTTTTGTAGGCACATCACATGGACCACACAAGATGTGAATGTAAAAAAGGCTGGCATGGGAAAGACTGTGGTCAACCTGAAGTAATATGGCGGGCATTCATAGCATCCCGTCAAAAAATTTCCCCCAGGAGACGGAGAAAACCTCGGAGAATTATTCATGGTTTTCCAATTACAGGACTAGAAACAACACTAGCTGAAATTAAACTCCATGAATTGTCCCATGTTGTTGACTTTTTTATTATAGGAGAGTCAAACCATACGGCAACAGGACATCTTAAACCCTTTTACTTCAGACAGAAACTTCATGACAGGGCATTTATCACTGAAGACATACGAAAGAAACTTCTTTACATTCCAATGACTGATTCTCTGTACAGTAGCAGTAAAGAACAAAATCACAATAGCACCTACAGTAAGGGTTTGAGACAGCACTTATGGCAAAAGGGGCAAGCCACATTAAGAAATCTGCGATCCGATGATCTATATATAGACTCCACTGATGCATTTCAAATTCCTAATCCAAAAGCACTGCTGTTCTTCAAACTATATGATGGCTGGCCACTGCCAGTTGCATTCCGACTGCGGTGGTCTGCATATGGTTTCTTCTGGCAACATCCAAAGAGGACCGTCATAACACCAGGTGCTTATACAGCAGGAATTATGGAAGACACATTCCATAATAATCCATCACGAATTCCAGGTTATCTCATTCCAGGAGTGGAGGAGCCAGAAGGAAGATCAGTGTATGAACTTGTTGTGGGCGACTTGAATCATTATGGTGGTTGGTACTGTAGTTGGTGTCTTGAACCAAAAGATATTGTTACCATGCTGCAATGGACACCCCATGATAATAGTCCAATAGACTGGGAAAGAGTGAATGGCAAGAAGATTGATGTAGCTTACATAGAAGATCTTGTTGGAACAGGGTTATGGCTTGATGGTGTGACAGCTCTTATTATGAAATCCCAGCACAGGGACTTATACTTTGCCCCTGAATATGTTACAAACAATACCTGGAAGTATGACTATCTGCACACAAACTTCTACAGCAAACTTGACTATTATAATTAATGATGATTGTCATAGTAAGGGTTCAGTCAGTTTTACTATTTGTAACACACGAATTCATGATCTGAAATAGATGCAAGGTAATTGACATTTACAATTTGTCATTTGTGTTTCTAACCAATTTTATTCAAAATATAATCCTCTGAGACACAGCTACAATATGATGGGATAAAACTGATTCAGGTGCTTCCAAATAATTTTGGTAACTGAACTTTACTGGTTACTTATCATGTATCTGGTAAATATCATGATCAGAAATCTGTTCAGCTTGTTCAAATGTCCAATACAATCCATTCTAGAAAATTTGTATGTTCTTCCACAAGAGGTGATTCTTCAACAGTTTGAAAGGAAGCTACATAATGACTTCATACTTTCAAAGCAAGAAAATGTGTTTGAAATGCTTATTATATTGGATCCAGAAATACCAACATTGGTGCTCTATCTACCACAGGTCACCTACAGAAAAAGTTTCCTCATTCAGACTGCTTTACTTTGTGTTAGGAGGTTTTATAATCTCCACTGGAATGAAGCACCACAGGGCTGTCATACCTAATCATTCATTGGATAAAGTAGCAACTAATGGGGAAATCACATGTCAGTCCAGTATGTACACAGTAGCAAATGTGTAAGAATGAAGTTTGCCTTTGTACTGTAGAGTGAAATTACCATTAAATATTGCTTCAGGGATAATGTAGCCAATATAATGCCTTGTTATGGACTGGATGCAGGGATGAGATTTTCATATTCTCCAAAACATCCAGACCTGTTCTGAGGCCCACCCAGCCTCTATTCAATGGGTACCAGGAAAATCAACTGATTTCTCAAATCAAGGAATATAAAGTGGGTGTTCCATGGTCTACAGTTTTATGCTTCTAGCAGTGAAATTTATATATAAAACTGGCAAATATCTTGCAGGCAATCAGTTATGCTGCATGTAATGGGGGAGAAAATGATCCACATTTTCCATAATTTATGAAGGTGCTGAGGATTCAAAATTTTTTGGTGACTGTGCTGTTGGATACTTCCTCAACACCTACCAAAAGCATGATCACAGATACAACATTTAGTTTTCTTGTGCTGAGTCACTCAATCAAAACCTGAAGTTTCATTACCATGATGACTCAAATCTTTTGGGACATTAACACTGTGTCACTAGTAAAAAGCAGTCTGAGATGGCTTTACCCTTTGAAACATCATGAACTATGTACCCAATGATACAGCAGAACACCCCAGAAGACTTTAATCTTCACTGTGAGAACCTTTGAGTTTGTGTTCATTACCATGCCCACAAGATCCCACCACTTAACTCTATTTAATGCAGCCTCACACACAACTTCTGAAAGATCCCTTTTAATATCATACTCCTGCCTATGCTATGTCTCCAAAATGGTCTTTTCCCTTCAGGTTTTCAGAGTGAAGTTTGATATCCATTTCTCATCTCCTCCATTTGTGCTGCCATACTCTGGAGATGGCACAGTACATTAACAATTCTACAGCCAAAGTTACTGCAATACAACAGACTGTATGTAATGAAAGAAAGAACCTCCTCTAAAACAGCTGATCTGAGAATAAGACTAGTACTGCAATACTACTGTAATACTACCAATATTAGTTCGTACCTTCAGCACTTGGATCATAGTTTCCCAATGACTGAATGAAAAATCCTTGAATTTAATGGAATACATCCTGTTGTGTACTGCTGAATCAAGGAAAAATGCTAAGTTTTCAGTCAAACACAACATAAATTTTTTCATTCAGAGATACAGGCTACAAGGTTTGGATTAATTAATTACTTCATTACCATGTCTTGTACAAGATAAACAGATGTACTTGAGTTGGCATGTCATTACTTTATTCTTGCTGTTTTTCTTGTACAAGGCCTGATGATGGATTAATTAATTAATCTAAAACATGTAGCCTGTATCTCCAAATGAAATAATATATGTTGTGTTTGACTGCAAACTTAGCGTTTTTCCTCAAATGATCCTTGCTTTCTGGCACTGATTTAAACTGCTCTTTTAAAGTAAGTGTGTTAACTATTAATGCCACATTTATATAAGTGATACTATTTAGCCATACCTGTACTAAACAGGACATAATGCAATCTTAAGATAACTGAGTGAAGCATAATTCAAAATGAAATGGAAATAATGGTAATGTTTGTTTATTAACTCTGCTAATTACATATAAAACACGAGAGTGTGGTGCTGTCTGGGTATTTAAATGTTCAATGACATTTGATTACTTGTCACTATATGAGAGTGAATATCACCTTGTGGTCTTCTGGGTTACGATACTGCAGACTTTCAAGGATGGTTATGTTACAAAGGAACCTAGCAGCGAAATGCTGGCAACCACCCACAAAACTGTGTAGTATCATAGCCCATAATTTTATGTTTTACAATGTTGGAAGTGGTAGACAATATGGTTTTATTACTTTCTGCTATGTTACAAGGAGCAAAAGATTAACATCAGGCAGATCATGTAAGTGCCAAATGTCCCTTATATTCTATAGCTGTTATGTGTATACAGGCACATTTAATGTTTTAAAATATTTTAAAGATCTGTTTTTAATGTAAATTTTTCATTTACATGCTTATAATTTTAATGTTCCAGTGCAGGCCTATAACTGCTTGAAGGTTTGTGAGCTCTTGCATACATATCTGAAACCTTTTGTATCAATGCCTTGGGAATAATAATTGCCCTTAGATAATGTTTTTAAACTGTGTTTCTTATATGTATTATTCCAGTCCTGAAATACTTTGTGCTATAGATGCGAAGCAGATATAAGTACAAAGAAGTGATTTAGGTAATAATACAGGCTTCAAGTTAGACAACCAATTTCTTTTTCAAGGAACTTTACACATATGTATGTACAGATAATCCTAAAGGACTCTGACAATGGTGCGTCGCATATGACATCGGACTCTGTCCCTTGTTCTGTGTTAAAAATGAACACATGTTTCAGGGACGGGGCTGATTCCCAAAATACAGTAAAACCTGTCTTAAACGTAATCTCAAGGGACCAGAACATTTTCCCGCTAAAGCCAGGTTTCCATTTAATCAAGGTACACTACATATAAAAATTAACCCAGGACATGCACGTATTTGAGATAAAATAAAACACCATACTCGTTAATTTATTCACAGTATAATCATTGAACACATGCAAACATTACACTGAACAGAAGAAAAAATTAAAGTTCTCGCTTTTTCTTTATTTTTTCCAGTAGTCAAGCAGGGTTTTCTGCACACATTTACTCATAGCACATAGAAAGATAACATTAAAATGGGCTTTATAAAAAAAAATGTGAATGTGTGAATTGTACACAGTTATCTAAAGATACAGTTCAAACTCTATTAACGAACCTTCAGATTCTCTTACATGAACAGAATTTTCTGATCGGCTCAATTACTATCAGATATTCCATGAAATTTAGTTGGCAGTACTATCAAAATACTAATATTTCTTTCCATGCTCTATGGATCAGTGTGAAGAGTTTCCAGAGTGCAATGTGCAAAATAACTGTTTTACAGAATCAGAGCATTGAGATGGCACTTACCAATTATGCTGCAATAATGCAATGGATGTAGCTAAGTATGGCAACATGAAGTAGAGTGAAAACTGGTGAGCTTTCCACAAGTCACCGCCCAATTCAATCATATTAAACAAAATGATGGATACAGCAATTATGACTGACTGACCAACTTCCAATCCATTCACTCCTGCTAATATATTGATTGCATTGGTGCAAAACACTGCCAGCATGCCCATGTATACATAATAAAGAATTCCTAAGGACCAAAATGAAACAAGCTGATTAACGGCTTATGATACTGAAATATAAAACATGTTGTTTATATCTAAACAGGTAAAATGTTGACTGATTTGTTGATTGCCACCTTGGGTTGATGGCATAAATGTTCAATGCCACTTGAGTGAATACATTTATAAGTCACCTAATATACGTGGGTGACCTCAAAAGAAATGCACACGTTAGCAACACTGCGTAAATAATGACACCATCTGTCCTGCCATTTCAGCAGTTGTACTGGAGAACTTCTGGAAGCTAGTGCAGTGTAATTGGTCTCCGGAGGTGTGTGCACGTGGAAACGACAGAGCGTTGAAATGGCAGCTGTTTGTGTCTCAGGTACCGTGACTAATGATGATCAGCGCGTGTACATCAAAATTGAAACATTACGTGGGAAAACTCCAACGAATTTCTGCAAAAGATGGTTGCTATTGATGAAACCTGGATCCGGAATTTATAGCCTGAATTGAAATCTCAGTCCAGTGAGTGGAGAGGCAAAAGTTCCCCCGAGACCGAAAAAATTCAAGAGGGCCCAGCCGAACGTGAAACAAATGATGATTTTCGCGTACGATTGTGAAGGTGTGATCATGACAGACAGGTGGTACGACTGTAACTGCGGCCTACTACCGTCAATTTTTGCAAAAACTGAGACGTAAGATGCACGCGAACAGACCAGACTTGCTGGAAAACGGTTTCTTGATTTTGCATGACAACGCTCAGCCCCAGCGTGGTAAGGATGTCTGTGAATTGTTGGACAGACACAGCTGGGAGGTGCTACCCCATCCGCCCTACAGCCCCAACATGAGTCCCCCGGACTTCGACCTGTTCCCAAAATTGAAAATCAACATGTGTGGTGTGCGTTTCTCTACGCTGGAGGACCTTTCTGCTTCCATTACCCGACGCGTCAGACAGCTCAACAGTTCTACAGACCTGACGGGTATCATGGACCTTCCAAAACGTTGGGATGCAGTCATTCGGCAGAAGGGGGACTACACTGAAGGACTATAAGACTTGACCGCACATCTGGTGTTCTATTCTGTAGGTATTGCGTTCTGTGCATTTCTTTTGAGATGGCCTATGTATCATGAAAAGCAATGATGTGTCAGCAAGACAAGGGCTTCAACATTGACTAGACTTAGTTCCCAGCAATTTATACATATCTGGTCCACAGAAAGAGTCTGGAGTTCTGAATATGATGAGTAGAAAAGGCATCATATCCATAATTTCCTGCCAACAGTTTCAAAAACCTGTATGTGGCAGATTTATGGAGATCATGTGACAGTGGAAAATGTGTGGACACATGCAGATATAACAGGCACACAATCTCAAGCAAGACTGTGTACAAGGCATGAAATAAAATTATATTTTAAACTATTCTGCATGATTCTTGTTCTTTTAGGGCAGGGGCGTCCTACCTTTTTTCTTTTTGTCAGAGGACCACAGCCATTACTGCAAGCTGGCACTTGAGCTACACAAGTAAAAATCACAGTAATTGGTATATCCTAATCTCCTAAATTATTGTTTAACTTTTTATAGTATAAGCATAATTTACAAATGTGGCAGCAAGCCATGTAAGATAACTTGGCAGGCCACATGCAGCTGACAGATTGAACACCCCTGGTTTAGGAAACAAAAGCAATGCAGTTAGGTTATTTTCAAGCAGGGTAGAATGTAAATCATTTAAATCATTCAAAAAGTAAATATGAGCGTAAGCTAGCTACATTCATGATCTGAGCTTTTATGATTTTTGAAGTGCCTCTCTTTTTTAACAGGGCACATTATACACAAGTTTGATATGACCCACTGCATTACGTTAGTTTTGAAGACTGATGGAGGGCTACAGTACTGCCTACTAAAGTCAACTGTCCACGCTTCTTTTACTTGTGTTTACATGTCTGCAGGTTGGAGATACCCAAAATATGCCACAGTGACACACAACAGATAAGATGCTGGACAGGATATGGTAGAGCACTAAAACTATGAATATGTAATGGGAAATCATGCAGTGGAACACTCCAATACCAATCAAAAGCTTACCCAAACTAATGGAAAGTCCAAACCATGGTCTTAAAGGTTTAGGAACTAGAATGGTAGTTGAATTGAAATTAACATAATAGACCATTAGGAGTGGAAGAGATGCTAAAGTAGGCAGCAATAGCTTGTGCCTCCATCTGAGATCCAGAACATCATCTGCAAAACCCAGGAGAAGCATACAGCAGATAGACAGCAAAGCTGATATCAGCTCAACAAACTGAAATACACAGAAACACAATTACTGAAGTGCAAAATTACAGCATACGCTAAGGCACAAAATGTAATCATAATTTCAATGTGCTAAATTTATTCTATTCATACCTCACAATTTAGGACACATTGGAATGACTGGTATATTCTAGACAAGTCATGCCCTGTACCAACATACAGGACAGCAAGAAACTAGGATGCAAAAAAACCAAAAAACACCAAGACACAATTATGGAACTTCATTAAAGGGGCACTTCTCCTTAAATAAGAGGGAGTATAGTCAAAAACATAACTAGCTTAGAAAATATGTTAGATTCTAAAAATGAAACTACATGTTTCGGCCTTTATTGGCCATCTTCAGGTTTCTACAATATTTAAGAAGTCTATAAAAGCTGTGTGAGGGCATGTTGATGAAGAGATCTCTATGCATCAATCCCCTGATCACTCTATTTCTAGTGCAAAAGCTATGTGTAAACAGTGAGAAAAATGTATCCACTCAGAGGCTTGGAGATAGGGGTATTCTTCCTGGGGCAGCATAAACTCTTGAGGCCAGGTCTGGCTATCGTACTCATCCTCTCTCTCTCAGGGGGAACCTCCTGTGTCTGTGACCTTGGTGGATTTGGTCGTTTCCTGTGAGGGTGAAGAGAAACCCAGTGTATGAAATGACTGCGTGTTAAATTTAATTGCATCACTGGGGGGGGGTATAAATGTTCGCAAATGTATGTGGCGGTGGTACTTACGTGTGTTGCTGTTTGATGCATAGAGATCTCTTCATCAACATGCCCTCATACAGTTTTTACAGCTTTTATAGACTCTTCTTAAATATTGTAGAAACCTGAAGATGACCAATAAAGGCTGAAACATGTAGTTTCATTTTTAGAATATAACATATTTTCTAAGCAAGTTGTGTTTTTGACTATACTCCCTCTTATTTAGTTACACAACGGGGATGACACACATTAAAGCACTCCTACTTGCTGCCAAGTATCTTAACATTCCAATATACCCCATGACTATTAACATTATGACTGGCATTCTGTTAAGTTGGTAGCATGTTAATGCTACGCCATTACCTACAGGAGGATATAAATACATATATGCATGTAGTTCAATTAAAGTAAGAACAACATACAAATACACAGTGGTACAGTGTGACTTTCAGTTTACAAGACCTACTTATTGTTAATGACCTTTGTACTAAAAATGGTCCTGAAATGTACATAAAGTGGAAGGCGATGGGCCTTAACCCTTTAGCCTACATAAACAGAATGGAAATATTAGGTAATGCAGCTTTGGAAATAGGATGAATGGGATTAAATCCAAGATACTCAGTACATCTTTAATCACCAGTCTCAACACAGCAGATGTCATGACAGCTGTTATCATGGTGGCAGCTTAATACATGAATAAGCTTCCATGACTATGGTAATATAAGTACTTATCAAACATACCTCATCATGCGGGAAATCTGCATTCTTCAGTATAGACTGACTGAATGGAACAGGAATGAAGATGAAAAGTGTTATTAAGAACACACATCCTGTTACTACTCCTAAAGCTTCAGGTCTGAAAGAAATACTTTAGTTAACACATGATAAACGTTTAATAACACTGAGACCAATATCTGAATACATGTTATAACTTTACAATATAACAAAATGGTATTGAGCACAATGTCCATGGTAAATAACACTGATATTTTTAATAAGCTGTCAAACACTGTGTCGCATTTATACATTTTATCACATAGCAACTATATATAGGCTTCCGCAAGTATGTGGGAAAGCTTCATTCCGCACTTTACACCATTGCGACTGGTTACCTTGCATATACTGCATCGGTCTGTGCTTGGCTTGTAATTGTAAACACGATTATAAATCAGTGGAAGGTTAAGAAGCTGTGATAGGTCAGAATAATGACGTTTTTGGAACTAATCACAGCCTAACCGAAAAAGAATTAAGACGGCCCCTCAGCATTGCAAAGTTGTTCCCCATTAATACATACTAAGAAGCTGTGACAGGTTAGAATAATGACGTTTTCGGAACTAATCACAGCCCTAACCAAAAAAGGATTAAGAGACGGCCCCTCAGCATTGTAAAGTTGTTCCCTATTAATACTTACATCTTTTCTTTTCTGCTTTTACTCATATCTATACCATACAGATTCGCTTTAATGAACATGTCTCCAAATCGTGGTATAATTCTTACTGCAACTACATATGCCACTACCGACACTATAACATTCACAATAATAGGGAACCACATTTTGATGACTGGGGCTACACTTTAGAGCAACGTATACGTACACACACTACAAAGTCATCAATTACAAAAATTATTCACATGCCTGCACACACTCTCCACACGTCATAACCACAACACGTATCATTTCGCACGAGGGACTGGCACCACATCACGACAGGTATGCCAACAACACGTTGCATTACCTGCAAATAGACTGTTATGTCGGTTGATGCTCCAGAAATTTACAATGCATGGACAATTGTACATAAGATTCCTAGTGGCATGTCCACATATTGCAGCACTAATAATGTTTGTGGCTGCTATATATGAGTTATATTGCCATCACTGATGACACAAACTTTTTGACTTACCGAACATGGCAAACGTGTTGTATAATTTAGATACTTGAGAAGCCAAAATAAAGTATTCTGATTACAAGAAGATTTCGTTATTTCAATTTTTTGTTGTGGAAATAATGAACGTTGTTTCCACTGTTTCCTTTTTTTTTTACGCGGCAGTTGTATGTGTAATGTTTGTCAATTTGTTTACTCGCAGAGTTTTGAAGTATGGCGGCAGAGTAGCAACGCAAGGAGAATAACATAACCTTATCCTATATTGAAATATTTATGAAGTTGAATGTATATACACGTTATATACACGTACAGATGTTGAAATATACAAGGGGAAAGATGTTCTTGGATTTCAAATGACATTATAATTCACTTTCAAATGCCTTTCGGCCTCACTGAAAATGAGACCGTACTTATTTCTAAGTTTTGTTGTAGGAATAATATCAGTTATATCAATTCGGATCACCTTTTATGTGACCCAAGGTGCATTTAATTTAAAGGCCACTTTTGCATGCAACAGCTAGAATTATACATTAAGATAAAACATGAAGTAGTTATTCTTGCGTAATGCCCGTAGTGCTTTTTCTCAGATGTATAGCTCATCTCAGTAGGCACGTGAATAGGCCTATTCATATCAGTACCTAGCACAAAATCACCTGAACTTCCCTAGGTCAGCCACCCCACTGATGGGTCGTAGGCCTAAAGAGGTTTGACGTGAGATTTTATAAGAGGTATAGGACTGGTTATAAAACAAAACTAAACATTACAGGCATGAATTTGTTCTTTTAGATGCTGCAGTTAAGAAAAATGAACTCCTACTTTTAATTGGTATTATGTCTTCCCAAAATAACTCTGAGGCAAGACAAAGCATGCGGGACACATGGCTTAATCTGACAGCTCAACAGGAAGTAAAGTATTTTTTTCTTATTGGTAAAGAAATTTGTAATGTGCCTCCTGAAGACAGAATATATCAAGAAGCCTGTATAGAATGGATTGTAGGTGGGTAGCTGTCATGTTTACTGCACTTGTTTTCCAAGTTATTGTAATTTATCCAGTAACTCTGTAGAGCAGGGTGGTTACTGTATCTACCACTGGCTTTAACATCAGTATGTTCTGTATGTTTCATGCATGCATTATCATGTTTCATATAATTCTTGGAATAAGTATTAATTATTGCCTTAATCATCATCAACCAATTAGTGCATGTAGTGGTCACATGGTGTTTCTGTGAGGTATAAACTGAAGTTAAGTATTATTTACATAAATTTCAGGCTTTAACATGTTAAACAAAGCGATAACACAGTAAAGTGAAGCATGATTAGAATGAAGCAAGTGATAATTTTATAGCTGAATGAATATTGTAAGTACTATTATTCATTCAGTAGTTTAATATAGTAGTTCTAACCTGGGACCTCAGGGAGTGCACAAGGCCTCATAATGGAATATGTGACATGTTTCATACACTGATACACTGTCAATATACATAATAAAAGGATGCTTTGCAAGCATCTGTTATACAACTTTATTTTTGCATGGAATATATTAAGTTTGTGCAAAATGAGAAAACTCTAGCATTTTTAGGCATGTTCACAAAATTGTGAAGAGCAACTAAAGCTTTGTCATGTCTGTCTATCTGTCCTTCTGTCCATCCATCTGCATGGAGCAGCTTGGCTCCCACTGGATGGATTTTCAAGAAATCTGATATATGAGTGTTATTTTAAAATCTGTCAAGAAAATTCAAGTTTGATTAAAATATGACAAGAATAATGGGTACTTTGCATGAAGACCTCTATACATTTATGATAATATCTCACTCAATTCTCCTTAGAATGAGAAATGTTTCAGACAAACGTTTAAGAGAAAGTCAAAACACACATTTTATGTTCAATAACTTTTTTTCTGAAAATTGTGCCACATATGAGATAATGTGGAAAAATATGGTACAGCCATACAGGCCGGCCACAGATGACAAGATGATATGGCTAATGCCCTTTGCATGCTGGGTAACTAAGGCTTCAGACACATTGAGCATATGTGGTACTTATTGCTGTTTGTCAGCAAGAATGGTTTTGCAACGTACAATTTCTGTAATTCATGATAACACATAGTATTGGATAAAAATTATGTCAAAATTGACCTTGGGGAGTATGTTGACTGAAAACATTTCAAAACTCGTACTTCAATAACTTGCTTTTCTACGTCTACTGCAAAGTGTTGCTCTTTTACAGTTTGTGTCCAGGTGTATTGTATCACATGCAGCTGCTTCATTTGCTGTGTTCTTGTCATAGCTTTATATGTATCATCTTATATTTATGGCAGATAGGTGGCTTGGTTAGTCATATTTTGTCATGGCTTTGTGTGTTGTATATCTAATCATGTTAAGTGCTTTCTATATTGAGCGTAATTTAATAGCATTTTTCTTCCTTTTGCCAGATATCAATGAATCTTCAGAATTCTCTACAGGGAAATCTCGCTCAATAAAATCAAGCAGTTTTCAGAAAACAGAAACATATGTTGGATTTACATTCTTAGTTCATCATCCTATAGTTACACATGGTCTGAACATACTGAGAGAATATGTAACCACAAGAGACAGTCTTGTGAGAGTGAGTTTGTTGAACTCTGTCAGTAGACAGAAGGTAGTTTCAGCAACTTTCTCAAATAATGAGAATATTTCTGGTTCTGATATACTAGAGAAGACTGTTGATCCATATGTACTGCCTAAAGGTTTTGAGGGGCAGATTATTGTGGAACTGAAGGGTAACAAATCAGGGCAGTCTAATCTGAAGCAGCTAGATTGCTTGCTACAGTGGAATAATGCAAGTGGGTTAATTACATTTCTTCAACTCATCAGAAATGTAAATGAGAAGCCAGTGCCATTCCAGTACACGTCCTGCACGTATGCGAGTCTGACATTCACTATTCATGGTAATTTACTTGGATACTGTATTTGTTCAAATACAAGATTATACTGTATATAAAATTACCCCCCTTCACAATCTTCTATTTTCAGGAAAATATTTATGTAGAATGTGTTTAATGTGTGTGATTATAAGGTGACCTTCAATTTTGTAGATGATTAATTGTGAAAAACTGTAGTACATATGTGTAAATACAGTGCATTCAAAGAGGCTTTCAGAAAACAAGTTCAGCTGTACTGTATGATGTTCAACTTGTTATTTAAAATCTTGGGCCATCCACTAATCCTTAGTCATTTGTACTTTCTCAGTCTTTTCTAGTGCAGTCCAGGGTGGTACCATGAAACTGGTGTCACAAATTTCTTACTTATCCTTCCCAGGTACCCATTCATAATAAATCTTCACTGTGCAAAAATGCATAAGTATGCTCAAAAGGGATATTTATTCAATATTTATGGGTTTTAAAAGAAGGCATCTAGAACACAGAAATGGTCAAATGGTCAAAACTCACTTGTTGCACATCATACTTGCTACAAGCTATAGAATCCATCCAGCCTCCTGTTTAATGAATACCATGGGCTGTTACACAGATTATGAAACTGCCAGGGATTGAACCTCCTCACCCATTGCAATCCACTGCTGAGGTTTAATGTGTTTCAGAAATAGGAGAGCTTCAGTTGCATGTTGCAAGAAGAGCTCATCGCAGAAAATCATGGGAAAATAAAATTAAGTTACTGAAGGATAAACTTATGAAAGAATCAGAAGAAAAGAAGGATATTCTGTTCCTTGATGTGGTTGATGTTTATAGGAACTTACCACGCAAACTTCTAAATTTCTTTAGATGGTGAGTATGTTTATGTTCACTGTTTAGACAGTTATGACCATTAGAAATGTTAACCCTTGTAAGCATGTTCACAGTTATACGTACTGCCTGGTTTAACATAGAAAATGGCATTTTACCCACAGACTGTATTGGTGTGTTTCATCTGATTGCCACAGAAAATAGTGATTATTTATCCTAACAGAATTCATTAGCTGCTCGTATAAAGGAAGGTGAGTGTTTACTGTGAGGTAGGAACTTATTTTTTTATGTTTTCTCATGAATTTCGTTCTGTAAATGATTAAAATTATAGATGTGTTGAGGGAGAGTGGTCTTCATCTACATGATATGTATGTTATAGGAAATAACAGGATTTATAGATGTATTTAGTATATCTAATGGTAATTATGTGATGACATTGTCTAAAGACACTTTACTGAGATCATACATGGTGTGGCTATAAAATAACTGGACTGATTTTAGAACATTTTTATTCAAAAAATTACACAATAGAAATGTTGTCACCCTCAATGTCCTCCCCTCCTTGATCCCTACACCGCTCCATGTGAATCTTCCACTTTTGGAAGCAATGCTGCAGTTTGTCTTCTGATAGCTTATTCATGAGCTCCGCCGCTTTTGCCTTCACTGCATCTACGGACTCGAACCTGGTTCCTTTTAACGCACACTTGACCTTTGGAAATAAAATAAAGTCACATGGGGCTAGGACAGGTGAGTACGGTGGATGTTCCAACACCGTGATCTTGTGCTTTGTCAAAAATGTCTTGACAGACAAGGCGTTGTGTGCCGGCTTGTTGTCTTGGTGAAGAGCCCATGAGTCGTTCTTCCACACTTCCGGTCTTCTTCTTCTCACACGTTCACGAAGATTTGTCAAAACCTCCTTGTAGTAGACCTGGTTAATGGTTTGACCTTCAGGCACCCAATCCATGTGAACAATCCCTCAGATGTTGAGAAAAATGATCATCATTGCTTTAAATTTGTATTTGCTCTGCTGTGCTTTCTTTTGCCTTGGTGAACTGGGGCTCTTCCAGTGCATGGATTGATGCTTACTTTCTGGGTCATATTGGAAAAACCATGATTCGTCACAGGTTATCACATTCTCTAAAAAGTTGGGGTCTTTTCAATGTTTTGAAGAATGTCAGCACAAATGTTCATTTGAATTTCCTCTTGTACAGGAGTGAGGAGTCTCGGCACTATCTTCGAACACACTTTTTTCATGTTGTAATTGTTACGTAAAATCTGTCAAACAGTTTCCTTGTCAACGTTAATTAACTCAGCAACTTCTCGAATGCTCAGGCTTCGATTTTATCGAACAATTTCACTGACTTTTTCGATGTTAGTGTCTGTTTTTGATGTGCTGGGATGACCGGGGCGCTGATCATCTTCATTCTCTTTCCTTCCCTCTTTAAACCTTTTAAACCACTCAAAAACTTGAGTACAAGATAGACACTCATCACCATAAACTTTCTTCAACAAATCGTATGTTTCTGTAGTGGATTTTCCAAGTTTCACACAGAATTTCACATTGACGCGTAGCTCCATGTTAACACTTAACATGATTCCGACGGAGAACAAAAACATGATCCACTTCAAGCAAAGGCTACCACAAAACTGTTTGCTGCACGACCTTGAAATTGTAACTGTGAATGGAGGGGAGAGCACAAGCCAATACCACACAACGCTCGCTGTTGCCAAGTTTACAGGGAAGCGGAAAAAAATTAAGTCCGGTTATTTTGTAGCCACACCACGTATTTACGTTCTGGGCAAAATACAATTATTTACAACCAACCACCAGCAGTAAGTGACAATGAGGGGCTACAGAAATTGTTTAAATTATTGCTATTTATAATTTGATCACCCTCAGTATTATTTATGGACTGGCATATCATAGTCGGTGTAGTGATTGGCTACAGACTGGACGTTTTGAGGATCAAATCCCATTGGGGGTAATATTTTCTGCACCCATCCAGACTGGCCCTGGAGCCCACCCAGTCTCTTGTATAGTGGGTACTGGGTCACTTTTCTGGAGGTAAAGTGGCTGGGGTGTGGTATTGACCAGCCACTCCCATCTAGGACCGAGGTTAAAGAAAGAGTTGAGCTATACCTCTGTTCCCCATTGAGGCCTTCATGGCTTCTTCTGGGGTGAACTTGACCTTTACCCTTACTATTAGTACTTGGCAAGGAAGCTGCTCATTATGCAGTTTTCTCCAGTCTCATGTCATGATCTCTCAGACATCAATTATTTATTCTTGCTGTATGCATTTCTTAGGTCACACTTGAATCTGGAGTTCTCGTACTTACTGAAGACTGATGATGACACCTTCATTAACATTGATGAAGTTCTGACAACTCTGAAGACTGCCAGGATGGAGCAGTCACAGAATGCTTTTGTCCTTCCAGAAACAAAACCATACCTCCATTGGTGGAGTTCATTTCGTGAAGGCTGGCCTGTCCATTCATTTGGAAAGTGGCGAGAGGACAACTACCACTCAGTGACATATCCTCCATTTCCTTGTGGTGCAGGTTATGTCCTTAGTCAAGATTTGGTTCAATTCTTAGGAAATAAAGCTTACACTTTCTTGTATCAGGATTTCCAGGGCGAGGACGTTGCTTTAGGCATATGGTTAGCTGGTATTAACCCTCTGAGGTACACCGGTGATAAAATTTCTTGTACATGGATTTGTGATGGCACCTGTAACCCGAAAGCCTGTAATAGAGCTGAATTGTCAATAGATGCTATGTATAAAGCATGGGAGGCATACAAAAATTGCAGTAACTTCTGTGGCTGTCATTTCAAATAATTCAGAGGTAAGTATGTGTGTTCTTTGTGGGGATATGTAATATATGACACAGAGTCAAAACATAAAGTGAATTTAGTAATTACTTTGTGTACAACAATATGTGAGAATTACAATTATATCATTTCTCAACATAATCACCGCTTTTACCAGCACACTTTGTGTAGTTGTTCACAAGCCTTCTGATACCATCTTTGAAAAGAGTTGTTGGTTGTGATCTAAGCCACGTATGCACTGTGTCCTTAACTTCATTATGACTGACAAATCTTCATCCATGCAAGGCTTCTTTTAGTTTCCAAACATATGATAATCTGATGGAGTATGGGGGTGGGAGATGTTCAAATTTCAGGTGCCCCATTGCTTCAGTGGTAGCTGCTCTGGCATGCAGATACACATTATCGTGGAGCAAAAGAACCCCCTTGGACAGCAAACCTTTGCACTTGTTGTGAATTGTTGGCTTCTGCTATAAATTTTAGATGTTTTAACCTTTATCTGACGAACGCACTGCGTCCTTTTAAAGCGGCATCTTACGAATGCCCCGTACACTCATGCAGAGGCTTAGAATTATAGCCCCACTTGTTGTCTCCACATTATATAATGTGTTGTGGTCTGATTCAGGCTCCGGCCATTTTACCCAATTATGTACCCATGTTTGTCAGGAATCGCAGTTTCTAGCCCCCCTGTTAAATGTCGAAATCACGTCTGCAACCTCGCCTGTTTGCTTTATTTTAAGCAACAGAGCTCTTTCATTTCTACTTCTAGAGAGACGATTAGCCCTGCCACGTAGTTCGTTGGAAGAACTGAAACACATTCATTCTGACGTGAAGCCTCATTCACCCTGCCTAGCGTTGCAGTTAGAGGAACTACTACTTATGACGACGGGCTTTGTAGCTGAATTTTCTTTCTATGTACCCTGCGCTGCAACGAACTACGTCATTTATTGACTGATATTTCACACTGTACTTGATTATAGTAGTCAAAACAGAGACGGACATTCACAGGATATATTGATACTAAAAGGGGCTAAGCACCAACTGTCTTTATATGATAAAATACCAATGGTATATTTTATCTAATGCCAATCTTACATTTTAGTTTGGTTTCTGGTCCATTACAGAATGACGGTTTGAAAAATAAGATAAAGCATAACTTCCCTCACCCAATAAATATAGGTAATTACTGTCTGCTCTGTGAGGTCATGATTTTCTCACAACATATTCTGTAATTGAGATGCCTCTTTGGTGAACTCCACTTGGGGAGTTCTAATTTCATCTGAGTTTGATTTATAGAAAAAAACACACTGGACTGTAAATAGTCCAGCCATAAAACAGCTGAAATAATATACCATTTCACTGCATTAAAACTTGCTCCAACTGTGAAATATTAAGCCAGGCTAAATATTTGTTTCTGAGTCAGCAGTCTGCGATGTCTGTGCATGAGAGAGCCGGGTTCCTGTCCCCAAACTGGATATCTGAACTGGTTTGGGACAGCGAGAATAAAGACATAGGGAAATCGAGATACAGTATCATTTATTTAGGCAATAGAACTTTATGCATGTTTAGACAACTGCTGAAATAACTCTGTTTTAGTTATTCTTCCCTTACCAGACTAAGAAAATGTCATGTAGAGACTCTCGATTCCTCCTCGTAAAAGATACACTGGAAATGATGGTGCAAGTCGGTACACTAGAACAGCATTCAACAAAGTTTGGTCAGTCTCGGTTCGTGACAGCGACGCAGCTAAAATGTCATGTGTGAATTGCAAGTGGTTTGAAGAAAAAAGTTGTTAGTGAAGTTTTGAGAAAGTATGGTGTGTGTGTGTGAAATAAGATTATGTTTTTGACAATACCACGACAAGACACAACTCCACAAACCTTGAAGCTGAAATTTCCTGTGCATACATCGGGTCCGAAACGGACACTAAGTAAAATAAATTGAAAATTATAAAACTTTTAAACTAACTTCCTGCATGTAGGCACTAAGCACTTCTACTTAATCTTTTTTGAACTGAAATGTCTCTGATTTATTCACAAAAAATTCAGGTTATTTCATTATTTCATCATCTTCGGTTCACAAGATACAAATACTTATTGTCAAACGCGCAACGATTTAAAGGGAAACTCAGTACAGTGAATGCAAACACCAAATTAAAGCTGCGTAAGATAAAGGTTAATGGCCTCTGACCACAAAAAGTGGATCACAGCTTGCTGTTCTACAGTAGTGAAACTGAAGAAAGTGTCACCATCTTTAAAGAAAATTTGCAAACAATCACAACACTAACTAAATTGACACTGACTCTTTGTGACAATGCCTAGTATATAGTTATTGAGACAACTGCTGAGTTTGCACTACATTGATGGCAGTGCCTCTACAGGCAAATTTATTTTACTTTTTGATTTGTCTCCATCTATT
>Ga0209629_10000461_pt1 | contig 22311 bp, 18 predicted proteins | sample TergutCu122P5_FD_187286 | JGI IMG/M metagenome (GOLD analysis project Ga0209629, IMG submission 187286) | Cubitermes ugandensis P5 segment gut microbial communities from Kakamega Forest, Kenya - Cu122 P5 (SPAdes) (version 2) | ecosystem: Host-associated > Arthropoda: Insects > Digestive system...
TGCCGGAGGTTTTGTGAAACAAGGTTTTGTTGATCATACCATGTATTCCACTTCTTCGATGTTACGGACAATGGAATTAGTTTTGGGCTTGCCGCCGATGAGTCAGTACGATGCTTCCGCCGAACCACTGTGGCGTTGTTTCAATAAAACAGCTCACCATCCTGCATTTAATGTCTTGCCCAACCTCATTGATTTGAATTTGAAAAATAGGAAGGAATCTGCCCTCTCGCGTTTGAGTGAAACTTTCAATTTTAAAGAGGAAGATCGTGTTCCCGATGATCTGTTTAACAAAGTCATTTGGGCGGCAGTAAAAGGAATGGATTTACCTTGTCCCGCTCCGGTACATGCGGCATTTTTTACTTATGGAACTGAAGAAGAGAAAGATGATTAAATGATGCCGCCTAACCATTTCTTGGCCTCTTCAACCGTAATTCCTTTTCGTACCGCATAATCCGAAACCTGTTCTTCGTTGATTTTGCCAACCATGAAATATTCCGATTCCGGATTGGAAATAAAGATTCCTGAAACGGTTGCCGGTGGATTCATGGCTCCGTTTGGCGTTAGTTCCACACCTATTTGCTTCATATTGAGCAAGGAATCAATGGCAAAGTTCAGAGAAATGTCGGGATGCGAAGGATAGCCCGAAGCCGGACGTATGCCGGGGACAGTAGCGTGTAGCAGTTCGTCGGGCGTATAATTTTCCTCAGGATTGTAACCCCAATACGTTTTCCGGACTCTTTCGTGCAAATATTCGGTTGCTGCTTCCGCCAGCCGGTCGCGAAGAAGTTGTTTGATCATATCCGTGTAAGCATCAGACTCATGGGGATGGCCGCAATCGCAAATCTTTTCTGTTTTATCCGATCCGGCTGTTACAACAAAAAATCCGATATAATCACCATCCGGATGGAAGAAATCTGCCAATGATTTGTAACGATCATCTTCCCGCTTTTCCTGTTGACGAAGGAATGGAATGCTTATTCCTTCTACTTGAATGGTATCTGAATCGCGTGTTACAGGATAAAAACCGATAACCGCTTTAATAAATCCGGTATCGTGTTCTGCCCAATCTTGCAGGATTCTTGTTGTATCGTCCATTAGATGAATTGCCTCTTCTAATTTGTTCTCGTCATTGCGAGGAGGAACGACGAAGCAATCTCTATCATTTGTAGATTGCTTCGCCGCAAGCTGCTCGCAATGACGTGCATAGGTAGACCTCTCTGCATCCGTTTTCAAATTCATATATTTTCCGTATTTAGCCGGAAACTTCCAAGCAATCATATACGCCGACCAATTAATATACGGAATGATTTCTTTTACGGGCAAAGAAGGAAAGACTTTTACGCCTGTAAATTTAGGTGCAAAAGATTGATATTTAGACCAATCAATCGCGAAAGGATGTTTTCGTGCATAGTCCAAAGAAACCAACTCTTTCTGATCGGTTTTATCGCGCAAAGTTTTATATATTTCTTTAACCTTTTGAATATATTTATCTTTGGTTTCAGGATTCAACAATTGGCTGACCGCCGGTACTGCCAGCGAGGCATCGGCAATATGTACTACCGCCCCGTGATAATTCGGATCTATTTTCAAAGCAGTATGCAGCCGGGAAGTTGTCGCTCCGCCAATTAATAGCGGAATGGAAAAACCTGCCTTCTCCATTTCGGATGCCATTAGCGTCATTTCCTGCAAACTGGGCGTAATCAATCCGCTTAAAGCGACGATATCCACTTTATGCTTTTTTGCATTTTGAATGATATCTTCGGGAGGAACCATTACTCCAAGGTCGATAATTTCATAATTGTTGCAGGATAAAATGACGGATGCAATATTTTTACCGATGTCGTGCACATCACCTTTTACGGTAGCTATCAATATCTTACCGGCTTTTTGAACAACTTCTTTCCGGTCGGCTTCAATAGCCGGTTGGATAATGGATACCGCTTTCTTCATGGTGCGAGCGGTTTTTACCACTTGCGGAAGGAACATTTTCCCGGAACCAAATAGATTACCGACTGTATTCATGCCTGCCATCAAAGGCCCGTCGATGATTTCTATGGGTTTGGCGTAAGTTTGCAGCGCTTCGGTTAAATCTTGTTCCAAATAATCTTCAATTCCTTTTACCAAAGCATGTTGCAATCTTTCGGAAAGAGGAAACGTGCGCCAAGTTTCTTGTTTTTCTTCTTTTTCTTCCTGGTCGAAAGTATTTCGTTGCGCATAATCCGTCAGGCGTTCGGCCGCATCGGCGCGCCGGTTGAAAATGACGTCTTCGATTAATGTCAATAACTCCGCATCAATATCTTCGTACAAAACCGAGGAAGAAGGATTTACAATTCCCATATCTAATCCTTTCGCAATGCAGTGATACAAGAAAACAGCGTGCATAGCTTCCCGCAACCGGTCGTTACCGCGGAAAGAAAAGGAAAGGTTGCTGATTCCGCCGCTCACTTTGGCTCCAGGCAAGTTGTTTTTAATCCATTCGGTAGCGCGGATGAAATTGAGTGCATATTCGGCATGTTCGTCAATACCGGTTGCAACAGCTAAAACGTTAGGGTCGAAGATAATATCATAAGGAGGAAATCCGGCTTGTTCGGTCAGCAAACGGTATTCGCGGGCGTCAATTTCAATTTTTCGTTCAAAGGTATCGGCTTGTCCTTTTTCGTCGAAAGCCATTGCAATAACGGCTGCTCCGTATGAACGGACACGACGCGCCTTTTCCAGAAAATCGGCTTCTCCGTTTTTGAGGCTGATGGAATTGACGATTGATTTTCCTTGTAGACATTTTAATCCGGCTTCGAGGACGTTCCAATCCGAACTGTCAATCATTACAGGCACCCGAATGACATCAGGATCGGAAGCCATCATATTAAGGAAGGTCGTCATTTCTTTGACTCCGTCCAGCAAACCATCGTCCAGATTTACGTCCAGCATCTGCGCTCCGTCCTCCACCTGTTTACGGGCAATGCCGAGGGCTTCTTCGTAATTTTTTTCTTTTATCAAACGGAGGAATTTCCGGGAACCGGCTACGTTGCAGCGTTCCCCGATCAAGGTAAAAGGTACAAGGCGAAGGGCGAAAGATAAGGGTTCCAATCCGGACAAAACTAATTCTTCCGTGCCTTTTACCTTTGACCTTTGACCTTTGACCTTTTCCACCAATTCGGAAATAGCGGCAATATGCGCCGGAGTCGTTCCGCAACAACCACCAATTATATTTACCAATTCCTCATCAAGAAATTCTTGTATTTGAGGCGCCATTTTTTCGGGCGTTTCGTCGTATTGACCCAGATTGTTGGGTAATCCGGCATTCGGGTAGGCGCTGATATAATAAGGAGCGAGGCGTCCTAACTCTTTCAGGAAAGGCTTCATGTCGGAAGCTCCAAAGGAACAGTTCAAGCCCACGCTCAGTAATTTGACATGTGAAATTGAAGCAAGCGCCGCTTCAAGTGTTTGCCCTGACAATACCCGTCCGCTTTTCCCGACGATGGTAAAGGAAACCATGATAGGTACTTCTTTCCCTGATTCCGACATAGATTGTTCGGCGGCCATCAAAGCCGCTTTTACATTCAAGGTATCGAAACTTGTTTCAATCAAAAGTACGTCCACGCCGCCTTCAATCAGTGCGTCGATTTGTTCTTTGTAAGCTATCCGCAATTCGTCGAAAGTCACATTGCGGAAAGAGGGATTGGAAACGTCGGGAGAGATGGAAGCCGTTTTGTTGGTCGGCCCGATTGAGCCCGCAACAAAGCGAGGCTTGTTCGGATTTTTCGCCGTGTATTCGTCTGCGGCTTCGCGGGCAAGACGAGCGGCTGCCACATTCATTTCCCGAACATAGTCTGTTACTCCGTAATCGGCCATTGAAATACGGGTTGCATTGAGCGTATTTGTTTCGATGATGTCGGCGCCGGCGTCCAAGTACTGGGTGTGAATGGATTTAATGACAGCGGGTTGCGTGATACTCAGCAAATCGTTGTTGCCTTGCAGCGCCTTTGGGAAATCGACAAATTGGGTTCCCCTGTAATCCTCTTCCGTGAGATTATGTTGTTGAATCATTGTTCCCATCGCTCCGTCGAGGATGAGGATTCGGGTTTTTAATTGATTTTCTAAAGTCATTTATCGTTGAAAATAAAATCTAATTTTTGTTTGCGGTAATGGTGAAACTTTTTATCGCTGCTGATTAAAGGAAGTTGTTCGGTAATGGCTTGGGCAATAATCATACGGTCTGATGGGTCACTGTGTCCTTCTGCCTGAATTATTCTGGAAAACATAATTATGTGTTCTTTTTGTACATACTTGATGGCAAAAAACAGTTCATTTTCAATGTATTTAAAAACATCAAGAGGCTTTTGCCAATGATTCACCTTCAACTTGTTTTCTTGTAAAAGCATATAAATCTCCTGTATGCTTATTGCACTAACATACATAAGATTGTCAGTATCTTCAATAATATTCCGAACATCTTTTGAAATAGCATCAGGCTCTTCAACCATTCGTATGAGAATATTAGTGTCTAATAAATATCTCATTGTGGTAGATAATAATCAGGGTCAAACGGAGACAAACCATATAAAATACGTCTATCATTAATAACCACACCTTCTAAACCGTGAGGATGTTTACGCATCCATTCTCCTGCCGGAGACAATTTCTTAGTAGATTTCACTGCACTTACAGTTTTTCTCGATTCTTTTTTCTTTGTTGCTGTTTTCGTCGTTCCCATAATCTATCGTTTTATTTTCCAAGTACAAATATAAACATTATTTTTTAAATAATCGATCCATAGCCCGTTTATCATCCTGCTCCCGCAAACTCTGCCGTTTATCATACGACTTTTTTCCTTTGGCTACAGCGATCACTATTTTCGCTAAACCTTTTTCGTTGAGAAATAATTTAGTAGGTACAACGGTGAGACCGGTGTCTTTGGAAAGCCTTTCGATTTTGTTCAATTCTTTGCGGTTCAACAGCAATTTCCGATCGCGGCGGGTGGAATGATTATTGTATGTTCCGTAAAAATATTCGGATATATTCATGTTTTTCACCCATAACTCTTGTTTGACAAAGGTGCAATAGGTATCTACCAGACTTGCTTTTCCCAGCCGGAGAGATTTAATCTCAGTCCCTGTCAAGACAATTCCTGCAACAAAAGTTTCGATGAATTCGTAATCGAAAGAAGCTTTTTTGTTTTTGATGACAATATTGTTCTGTTGTGCCATACAGGCTGTCTTTTACAAGCCGTCCTTAAGAAAATAAATATAAATCGGTTGAGTGGCCACTGAGGTAAATACCGGACTTCCGGTTTCGATTGAGGAACAATATTGCATATTTATTTTCATATATTTTGAAGGATAATTTACACCATTGTTGTCGATCAAAGTAGTATCTGTACCGAAAGAATAAAGTATGTTAGTCATATCTAAGGCATATACTGCACCAACATCTTGAGACCCGTTCAATATTTCAGGGGATTTGGCTTGCAAATAAATATTTCTGGCTCCTTTTGAATCCAAAGGTTCATCGGGTTTTATGTACGGATAATATTGCAAAATTTGATTCTGACCCAATTTTGCCAATGTTGCAACAAAGAATTTACCTCCGTAATAAATGCTGGTTGACATAATATTACCTTCATTATCTGTTAATAATTTAACCGATGACAGTGGACAATTATAATCATTGACCATAGCCGTATCTTCTTCCTGAACATTAACAATGCTTACTTGTTGGTAACTTATATTACTTGCCACATAATACTTACCGGTTTGATATTCGGAGTTATAGTCAAAACTCATAAAAATACAAGAGCCAAAGGGAAGAGATAAAAGACTCAATGCAGATGTACTATCGGGAACAAACGATCCATAATAAGTGTTTAAAGTTAATCCGGCTTGCATATCAAATCCGATAACTGCCGGAGAGACATAAGAACTATTATAACTATTTCCACCGTTAATACAAGTTGTAAATCCAAATACAACCGCCATGGAAAACACAATCGCTACAAATAAATTTTTTGTTTTCATACTATAAATTTTTTTTTATTTCAATAAATTAAATGAAAAGATCATCCAAAAGTTGCATCCGATATTGTTAAAAAATATAAAATGCAATTTATAAAGGATACCTAAAAGCAGCACAAAAGTATGAAATTTGTTGTGATAATCAAAAAATATTAGAGAATTGTTGTACATTTGCCGTCACATTAAGATATTTTATGGAAGAATCGAATTTTTTTCATGTTGATGTTCAGGAGATAATTAATACGAAAGCTCCTAAAACAGCAAAAAAAATTCCGAAATTTGTCGTCAAAGGTTTGGCAAAACTTGTCAATCAAGATGGTGTGAATGCGTTTCTGAAATACAATAGAGACGCTCAGGGAGTTGATTTTATGAATAACGCCGTAAAATATTTTGATATTAATTTGCAAGTTGTTGGGGAGAATAATCTTCCGGATATCGGAACAAAATGTATTTTTGCCTCTAATCATCCGCTTGGGGGAATGGATGGCGTTTGTTTGTCTGCTTATTTGGGAAACAGATACAACGGGAAAATTAAATATTTAGTCAATGATATTCTATATTTTCTAAAGCCGCTTCAAAATATTTTTGTTCCAATCAACAAGCATGGCGCCCAAAACCGTTCGGCGACCAGATCATTAAGTGATATTTTGCTTTCCGGCGACCAGATCATTACTTTCCCAGCCGGTTTGTGTTCCCGTAAAAATAAGAATGTAATCTGTGATCTTGAATGGAAAAAGATGTTTATTGTCAAGGCGATAGAGTACAAGCGAACCATTGTGCCTGTTCATTTTGAAGGAAAAAATTCCAATATGTTTTACAATTTAGCCAATATCCGAAAAAATTTAGGCATCAAATTCAATCTGGAAATGTTACTTTTGCCGCGCGAATTGTTCAAAGTAAGGGGATCAACTTTCACAATACGCTTTGGAAAACCTATTCCTTGGCAAACGTTTGATTCGTCGAAAAATTCGCAGCAATGGGCCAATTGGGTTAAACAGGTTGTTTACAATATCATTGGAAATTTTTAAGTGATGGAAGAGGTTATTCCAAAAATTGATAGAAAGATTCTAAAATCGGAATTGACGGCAGATAAGTTATTCCGAAAAACGAATAAATCAGGAAATGAAATTTATTTATTTTCGGCTCATACCGCTCCCAACTTAATGCTTGAAGTCGGCCGGCTGCGCGAATTGGCTTTTCGTTATTATGGCGGCGGAACCGGGAAAGCAATGGATATCGATGAATTTGATACGATGGCAATTCCTTACCGGCAATTGATTGTCTGGGATCCTCTGGTAGAAGAGATTTTGGGCGGTTACCGTTTCCGGTGGGGAAACGAATTTACTTTCGACGAAGACGGGCAACCGGATAATATCGCAACAGCCGAACTTTTCCGATTTTCTCAACGTTTTCTCGACCAATATGTTTTGAACATGGTGGAATTGGGACGCTCCTTTGTCTCATTGGATTATCAATCTTCCAAATACGGGTCGAAAGGATTATTTGCCCTCGATAATTTATGGGACGGATTAGGCGCTTTGTCGGTGATTGATCCCAACATCCGTTATTTTTTCGGAAAAGTGACTATGTACAACACTTACAACCCAGATGCTCGAAACATGATTTTGTATTTTTTGGAAAAATATTTCAGAGATCCGGATAAATTGGCGATTCCCGTCTATCCTTTGAAGACCGGCATGGATTATACGAAGATGGAAGCTCTGTTCAATGCGAGATCTTACAAAGAAGACTACAAAACCCTAAATACCGAAGTAAGGAAATACAATATTAATATTCCGCCTTTGGTTAGCGCCTATATGAATCTATCTCCCAGCATGCGCGTTTTTGGAACCGCTATAAATAAAGGATTCGGCGATGTAGAAGAAACAGGTATCCTTATTGACATTCACGATATTTTTGAAGATAAAAAGAAACGGCACATCGAGTCGTTTCTGAATGAAAAACCTTCGCAACATCTCTTGGGTAGGTTGAAAAAATGGATTAGTGAGAAGCCTCAAATATCCAGGCATCTTTAAACAACGGATTACTTCCATTTTTTTTCAGCGTATCCGTAAAGGTTACGGCATCCTCTTTATGTTTAAACGATTCGATGGAAATTCTATATTTTCCGTCAGCGTTGAGGATTTTGGCTTTATTATAACCTTTTGCTAAAAAATAATTCATCATTGTGTTTGCATCATTTTCCCTCATCGTACTAAAAATAATAATATAAAATTCAGACGATACTGATTTTGCAGAATCAGCTATAAATGGTTTTACGGAATCCTTATTGATTAATGGTATAGTATCGGTAATCGGTTTTACGGAATCTATTTTGAGGAAATTGCTTATGGTTGGCATATTCGGAAGAGAAAACGGGGTTTTATTCAAGGAATCTGGAAACAAAAAAATAAATAATGCGAATAATAGCAAGACAATGGCAGTAAGAATGACATAAAATACCGGGCGTTTATATATTTTTTTAGGTTTTTCCGCAAATTCCTCTTTCGCAGCCTCTTCTGTCAAATAAGGGAAATTTAAATTGACCAATCCACAGTTTGAAGCATTGCAACTCAGGTTTTTTGCCGGAGTAAAAACGATTTTCCGGTCGTCTGACAAATGAATTTTACCAATCCATGGGAATTGTACGGCTTGACCTTCCCTCAAAGTATTAACCAAACTATCGACATAGTCGTAAATCAAGCGAAGCGCTTCCGGATAATCTATGCCTTTCCCTTTCGCAATCGAATGAACCAACAAGCCGTCATCCTGTATAATTTCAGGGTTGAATGTAAGCGAATAGCTCGCAGGCGGCGAAATGAATCCTCGCTTATTTGACTTTTCAGTTATCTTTTTAGATACGACAAAAGCGCCAAAATCAGGAATGATAACACATTCATGATTAGTAAGTAAGTAAGCGATATGAAAATTTATAAAATCCATGACTGCAAAATTAACGATAATTTTCTATTATCATTATATACTAATCTGTTTTTCTATACGTTTTAAAGTTCAGAATTATTCTTTAAATAAAAAATTGATATTGTATGATAAAATCGAAGTATTTACCGGTCTTTTTTTTGTTGGTTTTATTGTTTTCCTGTAAATCAATACCTAATGATATGATTATGTTTAACGATTTGAATAATGGAAGAAATCTCACCGGAACCGTTGTTAATACAGAAAATGATAAGCCAACCATTCTCCCAGGAGATGGTTTACGAATTATTGTTTCGTCGGAAAATATAATAGATACAAAGACATTTGAACAATTTAACCTTCTTCCTTTAACACCTTTAGATCCGGCGCTAATAAGGGTTTCAAATGATATGACATTTCAAAATTATACAGTTGATGAGAACGGTGAAATTGAATTTCCAAAATTAGGAATAATAAAAGTAAAAGGATTATTTTATTTTGAATTAGAAGCGCTTTTACAGGAAAAATTACGACAATATATATCTGCTCCGATAGTTCGAGTTTCAATCTTTGCAAATTATGTGAAAATATTTGGAGAAGTTAACTTACCCGGAATTTATGTCATAGGAAACAGGTACAATTATTCTATATTGGACGCTTTGGCGTCAGCAGGAGGTATCACAACGTCCGGCGACAAAAAACGAGTTAAACTGATCAGGGAAGAAAACGGGCGTTTGGAATCAGCGGTATTGGATTTGACTACATCCGATATTTTCACTTCTCCTTATTATCATGTGAAACAAAACGATATTATTGTTGTTGATCCAAACTCCACACGACGGAAAGATGCACAATACGGATCGGCCGATAATTACAGGCTTTCTGTGATTTCTACCATTATTGGTTCTGTGTCAATCATTGCTTCAATGATAATTGCTCTAACGGTGAAAAATAACAACTCCAAATAAATTTTTTTTTGGTAAAAATAAATTTCAATGAGTAAAGAAAATAAATCCGAACAAGAACAGGTAAAGGCATTTTTACTGCTGTGCCTGAAAAACTGGTATTATTTTGTGATCAGTATGGTAATTTGTATTGCTTTGGCGTTCATTTATATCAAAGTTGTAACTCCTGTATTGGAAATTGATGCCAAAGTAAGTCTTACCGATGATGATTCATTCGTGAAATCCGGTAGCCTGAATCAGTCAAGAACTGTGATGAGCGTTTTGGGTATGGGAGGAAGTAGCGGTGGCCAAAATGTGGAAGACGAGTCAAAAATAATGGCGTCTCAAGGATATACCAGAAGAATGATAAAAAATTTAGACTTACATAAAATCTATGTACAATCAAAAGGTTGGGGCATCATCCGTAAACAATTATATGATCAATCACCGGTAGTCGTATCATCCGACCCAGCTTTGCCTGATACGCTTAATTTACTGCTCGAATTTATTATTGATGTAAAAAAAGATGATGCGGCCGACGTTAAACTCAAATCAAACAAAAAAACAGTTGGAAGATATAAGATTAGCGCTTTCCCGTCCGACCTTGAAACTCCTGTCGGCAAATTTACTATATCTAAATCGACTTATTATGATGGATATGAAAAGCCATTTACGATCAAAGTTTTGTTTACAAGTTATGATTATATGGCTCAAATTTATATGAAAGAATTAAAAATTGATTTCGAGAAAAAAAATTCCGATTTGATCAACTTGACTATTAATCATGAAAATTCGGCTTTAGCCAAGCAAATTCTGAACGAAATCATTAGTGTTTATAATTCGAAATGGAATGAACATAAAGATATACTTTCCAATAAGACAACCGCTTTCATTGATGAAAGGCTGAAAACCGTAGAATCTGATTTAGGGAATGTCGATCGCGAAATACAAACTTTTAAAGACAAAAACAATCTGACGGATATTGAAGCTGACGTAACTTATTATTTTAAAATGAATACCGAACTTCAAGCGCAATTGATTGAGGCCGAGACTCAATTAAAATTGATAGATATTATTTATGATTTCGTAAAATCCGAAGATAATAAATATGCCTTAATTCCTTTCAGCACAACGACCTTAGATCCTTCTCTCGCCAAAGTGGTTATTAGCTATAATGAAGCGTTAATGGCGAGAAACGATTGGCGGAACAACAGTTCAATAACAACTAGGGCTATCCAAAGTGCGGATGAACAAATCGAAGCTCAACGGAACAACCTGGTGCAATCTTTAGTAAATATCAAGAAAGGGATGCAAGTTGCTTTGTCGGAATTAAGGAGTAAAGAACAAAACATTAATTCTCGAATCGGCAACATTCCTTCTGCCGAACGACAATATGTGAATTTGAAAAGGGAGCAAGAAATCCAACAAACAGTTTACCTTTTTTTGGTTGAAAAAAGGGAAGAAGCGATGTTGAAAGCCACATCGGTGATGCCTAAGTTAAGAGTGATTGATGAACCTTATATTGTTAATACTCCCGTATCTCCTAATCAAAAAAAAATAGCTATTATGGTATTGTTTTTTGGTGGAATAATATTTCCTTCGTTAGCAATTTACGGGTTTCCTATAATTAATAATTATATACGGAAAAGAAAAAAAGAAAAATGATTTATTGTATCTCATGGTTTTTATCACATTAGTCATTCTTGCCATTTGTTTGTATATCTGGAATTATAAAATTTCAGCTTTGGTTATCTTTTTCTTTTTTTTGACTTCCGGATTTGATATGGTACCCGAAGAAATCATGACAAATGCGTTGTTTTCAAAAGGTATGGACTATGCTATTTTCATCATTGTCGGCATAATAATTGTTGATAGTGTTTGCATAAAAAATTATTGGAAACCAGACAAATTGTTGTGGGTGATTATTATTTTTTATATATTTTTAGCATTATGCGTAATATATAATAGATATGTAATAGGCGTCGGGTGGAAAGATATTATTCGTACTATCCGTTACAATGTGTTATGGGCTGCCTATCTTATCTTTCGGAAATTGCCAAAAGAGCGTTTACTTGAATTATTAAAATACTTGTTTTTGATTACTGTGTTTTGTTCAATCTTATTTATTCTTCAAATATTTTTAAATGAACATATTTTGAATGAGACTTCCAAATCTAGTATTGAGATGTTTGGAATGAAACTTCCAAGGTTTTACAATCAACCGGATATGTTGTTGTTTTTCACGTTTATGGCTGTCTATTTCAATCCCTACAATGGGATATTCAAAATTACAACTACTGCTATCCTCGTTATGGCATTATTAGGAGCATTTCACCGAGGTCTTCTCATTGCCTTTATTGCGGCTATTTCAATTGCATATATAATTCGTTTACCGCGTCTAAGAAGGATTGTAGTTTTAACGTCTGTTTCTATACTCAGTTTATTTTTTATAATTTTTTATGGATACAAATTTGCAAATTCACGAACAATTATAGATATATCCACGGTTTTGTCCGGTAATGTTACCAGCCTTGAAGCAGGAGATATAGATATTGAAGATTTACAAAATTCCACATTTACCTTTCGAATCTTTCACCTATTAGAAAGAAATCTGTATATACTTGATCATCCGAAAGCCATGCTGTTCGGTGCCGGATTAATGAGTGAAGATTCCAAATTGACTGATTCAATGTTTAATTTTGATATTGGTGTGATTGAAGAGGCGTTAGACAGAACTGCACAAATAGATACTGCTGATATTTCTTATTCCATTTTATTATTGCGTTACGGTTATTTAGGTACTCTGCTTGTCTTATCGTTATACATCTTCTTTATGGTTTATTTTTATAAGAACCATAAGAATCCGATTGGATTATTCTCATTCGCTTATTTCATTGTAGCAATGATTGTTTCTTTTTCTTCCAGTGTACTTGTAATGCCTGTTACGTTTCTTTTACCTCTGATTACTTATAATATAGTGAAAAAAAATAAAGACGAAAATAAATTTACTAAAGAATTTAGTTCATAAAAAAATGTTGATTAAAAATAAAATATATTACTTTATTTCTCAAAAAATAAATCGTTCAGATAATGAGCGAAGCGCTATTGCTATAAAAAATATATTTTTTTCTTTTGGAATAAAGGGGTGTAGTATTTTGATTTCATTATTAATTGTTCCTCTCACGATTGGCTATGTGAACGCTTCGCAGTATGGAATTTGGCTTACATTAAGTTCTGTTATTGCCTGGTTTAGCTTTTTTGATATAGGTTTTGGTAATGGTCTTCGTAACAGGTTTGCCGAAGCTAAAGCTACAGGCAATTATTTTAAAGCGAAAACCTATATAAGCACTACTTATGTTTGCTTGGGAATTATTTTTATCTTTGTATGGTTTTTGTTTTTGTTTATTAATTTGTTTGTTAATTGGAGCATTGTATTAAAAACTCCTTCCCAAATGGCAAAAGAATTATCTGTTGTAGCTGTTATTGTTTTTACATTTTTCTGTATGCAAATTGTACTTAAAACTATAAATACAGTACTTATTGCAGACCAACAACCTGCTAAATCTGCTTTTTTTGATATGTGGGGACAAATACTATCACTTCTACTAATCTTTATTCTTACAAAAACAACCCATGGTTCTTTGTTTCATTTAGCATTAGCATTAGGTATATCTCCTGTAGTGGTTATGTTATTGGCATCTTTTTGGTTTTACAATAAAGAATATAAAAAATATAGACCATCCATTCAATTTTTTGAAAAAAAAGCTATGAAAGATATACTGAATTTGGGGGGGAAATTTTTTTTAATTCAAATTACAGCAATAGCCATTTATCAAACAACAAATATTATTATAACACAAGTTGCAGGACCTGAAAATGTAACTGTTTACAATGTTGCTTATAAATATTTTAGTATAATAATTATGATTTCGGGAATAGTTTTGTTGCCGTATTGGAGCGCTTTTACCGACGCTTATACGCTAAAAGATTATGACTGGATGAGACAAACGTATAAAAAATTATTATATGTAATGTTACTATTGTCTCTATTTGTTATGATTCTTTTATTGATTTCTCCATTTTTTTATAAATTATGGGTTGGTAATCTTGTAGATGTACCTGTTGCTGTATCGTTAGCCGTTTCTGCTTTTGTTATTTCAAATATTTTTGCAGGATTGTATGCTCAAATTTTAAATGGGGTAGGGAAAATAAATCTTCAGCTTATTCTTTCATCCATAAGCATATTTATTAATATTCCTCTTTCTTTATTTCTTGGAAAGAAAATGGGCGTTGTAGGAGTCATTCTGCCATCTTTTGTGTTAAATATAATCGCAGCGATTTTCTATTCAAAACAAGTTAAACTTATTTTGAGTGAAAAAGCTAAAGGAATATGGAGTAAATGAGAATATGGTTGAGCATATGTTTTACATAAAATAATAAATGAGGTGAAAGTATGATGATAAAGTTTTTAGAATGGGATTCGGATTTTTTTGTGAAAAAAATAGCTGCCGCTTTTGTTAATATTTCTGATAATGAAGAAAATATTATCTCTCAAATAAAATCTTATCCTGATTATGAATTAATATACATTCATACTCCTCATGATTATGTTTTTTCAAAAGAAATTATATCAAGGGAGAATTTATTGTTAATGGATTCAAAAGTCATATACATTAAAGATATTTCAAAAATAGATGTAAGTGATGAAATGGATAGTCATATATCCGTTTATTTAAAAAAAGAAATTCACCCAACCTTATTATCGCTGGCATTATTAAGTGGAGAGTATTCTCGTTATAAACTAGATGAAAATTTTGCAAAACAAAATGCTTTTGAAAAACTTTATGAAAAATGGATTGAAAATTCTATCAATGGTTCTTTTGCGGATATAATATATGTTTATGAGGAATTTGGAAATATTGAAGGAATGGTTACCGTTTCAATAGATAAAGAAGAAGTAAGTAAAATAGGGTTGATTTCTGTAAATAAAAAAGTACAAGATAAGGGAATTGGTACAAAATTATTGGATGCAGTTGTAAATTATTCGGTTCAAAACTCAGCAAAAAGATTAGAAGTTGCAACACAACTTCGAAATATACAAGCGTGTGCTTTTTATGATAAACGCCATTTCGAGGTTAAATCCATAACAAATATATATCATTATTGGATAAAAAAGGGGAAATAAATTATGCAAGAAAAAATACCATTCAATAAACCCTATCTCACAGGGAAAGAAGTTCATTATATGTATCAAGCGGTACATTCGGGGAAATTGTCTGGTAACGGTATCTTCACAAAAAAATGCCAGGATTTCTTTGTAAAGAATTATCATTTTAGTAAATGTTTGTTAACAACATCATGTACTGATGCTTTGGAAATGTGTGCTATTTTGGCTAAAATAGGACCGGGAGACGAGGTTATTGTTCCATCCTATACCTTTGTTTCAACCGCGTTGGCTTTTGTTCGTCAAGGGGCAAAAATTATTTTTGCCGATAGCTATAAAGATAATCCTAATATAGATGCTGATAATATTGAGAATTTGATCACTAACAAAACAAGGATAATTGTTCCTGTCCATTATGCAGGGGTTGCCTGTGATATGGATAAAATTATGGCATTAGCGACAAAGTATAATCTATTGCTTATAGAAGATGCAGCTCAAGCGATAGACTCATATTACATATCACCACAAACAGGAGAAAAAAAAGCATTGGGAAGCATTGGGCATTTATCAGCCTTTTCCTTTCACGAAACGAAAAACATTATTTCAGGCGAAGGCGGTATGTTAGTCATTAATAATGAGAATTATAATCATCGTGCAGAAATAATCTGGGAAAAAGGGACTAATCGAGCAGAGTTTTTTAGAGGAGAAGTAAATAAATATGGCTGGGTGGATATCGGATCTTCTTTTTTACCTTCCGAAATTATTGCCGCTTTTTTATGGGCTCAGTTAGAGAATATTGAAATAATTCAGAATAAACGTAAACAATTATGGAATGCTTACTATGAGCGATTACAACCATTAGCTGATAAGGGATTTTTTAAGATTCCTGTAATACCAACCTATGCAACTAATAATGCTCACATGTTTTATTTGCTTTGTAATTCTTTTGAAGAAAGATGTCAACTGATTGATTTTTTAAAGCAAAATGAAGTATTGTCTGTATTTCATTATTTAAGTTTACACAGTAGCGAATTCAATAAGGACCAACATAGAGAGAGGGAGCTTCCTAATTGTGACTATTTTACAGATCATTTATTACGTTTACCAATGTATTTTGAGCTGGAAGTGAATGATATTGATAGGATTACAACATTGATAAATAACTTCTGTATTAAATATCAATAAAAAATGAAACTGCAAAAGCTAAATTACTTAAACGTAGGATGTGGAAGTAAATATCACAAAGATTGGGTTAATGTAGATATGGTAGCCCATTCTAAAGATGTAATAAAAGCAAATCTATTAAACGGAATACCTTTTCCCGATAATACTTTTGATGTTGTTTATCACTCACAAGTTTTAGAACATTTTCCTAAAGAAAACGCTCTTCATTTTATGAGAGAATGTTACAGAGTATTGAAAAAGGGAGGAATAATTCGTGTGGTTGTTCCGGATTTAGAAAACATCATTGATGAATACAAAAAAAATTTAGATAATTGCTTAAAAGCTGATAATGATTTATTTAAAGCAAATTATGATTGGATAATGCTCGAAATGTATGACCAAACAGTAAGGAATTATAGCGGTGGACAAATGGCAGAGTTTTTAATACAGCCTCATTTGATTAATGAAGAATACATATTTGCCAGAATAGGTAAAATCGGTAAAATTATTCGAGACAACTATATAGAGAGCTACCAAAATCAATTTAGACAAAAAAAAACATTTTCATTTATTGGAACGATAAAAAAAAGTATAAAATACTTGATTAGAAAACTATCCTGTATTCTAAGAACAGAAAGATGTAAAGTTGGAAATTTTAGATTAGGAGGAGAGATACATATGTGGATGTATGATAGATATTCTTTATCAAGGATATTGAAAGATAGTGGATTTCATAGTATTTCTAAGAAAGACCCATTTACAAGCGACATTCCTGATTGGAATGATTATGAATTAGACGTTAAAGAAGGTTTTGTTAATGATCCTGCATCCTTATTTATGGAGGCGATTAAATAACTAAAATGAATAAAAGAAAACTAAATATTTTATTACTTTCCGGAGTAAATCCTTTGGATAATGCCGGTATTTCAGTGTATGATATGTTTAGAAGTTTACAACAAGCTGGACATTCAGTCTTATTATTAACCAAAGACTACGACGATCGATTCGAGCCAGGCATGGAATCTGTTTGCGGGAAAAAGAATTGGATTTATCCGGTATGCCAAATATTCAGCGGTAATTTTCCATACAAACTATTTAGAAAGATACAATCTCTTTTGAAAGGAAAGATAAAAATGGATCTTTCATATTACATGTATAGTCTTGACGAAAGAAAAAACCATATCTCAACTCCGATATTAACATCGCATATTCAAAAAAAAATCGATGCAATTATTTACTGTTTTCCACATTTTTTTTTAGATTCAAAAAATATATATGAATTAAATCAAATTACCCAAGCCCCTGTCTTTGTAATTCCTCCTGATATGTCATCTTTTACTGGTGGATGCCATTATGCAAATGATTGTAGGAGATTCGAACATACATGCGGCAAATGTCCCGGTTTATATTCTAAAGATGAAAGAGATATAACCTATCGAAATCTTATGTATAAAAAAAGATATATTAGTAAAACGAATATTTGTATATTAGGAAATAAATGGACTATAGATTTATCAAAAAAGAGCTTTTTATATAAAGATAAACCTAACAGCTTAATCAATTTTGTCATTAACGAAAATCATTATAAACTTACAGGCAAAGATGATGCAAGATATTACTTTTCAATTCCGACAGATAAAAAAATTATTTTCTTTGGAGCTGCATTTATTGATGAAAAGCGAAAAGGTTTTTCTTTTTTGTTAGATGCTTTAAACATTCTTTACAAAGAATTACCAGAGATGGAAAGAACAAAAATTGGAATAGCGATTGCGGGTAATTTGAATGAAGATATTAGACATTTATTTCAATTTGACACTTATATTTTAGGATACCTTTCTAATGAACAATTACCAAAGGCTTATCAATCCGCTGATGTATTTGTGTCTCCATCTATTCAGGATGCAGGACCCATGATGGTCATTCAATCTATGATGTGTGGAACGCCTGTAGTCGCTTTTGAAATGGGAAATGCAATCGATTATATTATTGATGGCGTAACAGGGTTTAAAGTCCCATTATGTGATATTATCTCGTTGAAAGATAAAATTCTTAGAGTTTTGAAAAGCTCAAATGAAAAGAAAGCTCAAATGTCAATAAACTGTAGAAAGATAGCAAAGGAAAAATCATCCTATAAGGCATTTGAAAGAGATTTTTTTTCTAATTACCAATCAATTGTTAAATATAAAACGAATTTTTAAGGTAAAAATTGCAAATATGTCTAAAAAAATATCCGTATTAACTTCTCTATATAATTGTGAAAACTTTTTGCAGGGTTACTTTGAGGCGCTTGCCAAGATTGAAGGTAAAGAGCAAATTGAAATATTGCTTTTACACAACGCTCCGCAGGAAAAGGAATTAGCTATTATTTCCGAATATATTCCATCATTAGATTTTGTCCGGCACATCATTATTCCAGAACGGGAAACTTTATATCGTACTTGGAACAGAGGAATTCAATTATCTGAAGGAGAATATATTACGGTTTGGAACGTTGATGATGTGCGTTTTCAGGATAGTATTCTGCAACAAGCTGAATTATTGGACAAAAACTCCGAAGCCGCTATCGCTTACGGCGATATTTGGATTTCTGAAACTTATGGCATACGGGATGGTTACTGTACAAATAGCCCCACCGACAATCATAATAAAGTTTTTTATAAGAAATACCATATTTCTTGTTTTCAAATGTGGAGAAAATCCATACATGACAAAATCGGATACTATGATGAACAGTTCAAATGTGTCGCCGATTTTGATTTTCAAATACGTGCTGCGCTTCACTTTCCTTTTGTGAAAACGGCTGAACCCTTGGGAATTTATCTGGAAGGAAAAGCACATAAATTGAGCGCCAATGGTTTGTCGGATATAGAAAGGGTTATTGTTTATCTGCGCTATGGCGTTTATCAATATTTGAATATTGCTTTATTGCCGCGAGCAAAGAAGTTATACAAAAAAAATGAAATGTTGTTTTTCACTCAATGGCACGATTTTACTGAACAAGCGCCTTTCGGTAAGTGGGAAAAAGCGACAGGAACAGTTTACGCTTGTTTCACTTCGATTTATTGGTTAGTCAAACAGTTGGCAAAGAAAATTCTCGGATATGAATGAAATTATTCTGATAACTTTATTAGAGGAGTATCTTTTGCATGAAAAGCAATTAATTACTAATGTTTCGCACCTCGTTTTAACTCATTGACAAATAGAGTACAATACGAAGCGTTAAAATTATATCTATTTGTATATGATAGAATTAACATTTCCATTTTATTAAATACCATCGGTTAATGTACTTTTGATGATCAGTTGTTTACTCCCGTCCCTGAAAGGGACAAAATTATGAAACAACGTTCAGCGGAGTCAATAACCCCGTGCAAGCGAAGCGCAGCTCGGGGTAGGAGAATGCTTCTTCAGCCGAGAACTACGTAGTAGTTCAACTACGGAGTTGAGAAAAGGGAACTGATTTTCCACCTCGAACTACGCCTTCGGCTTGCAAGGGGTTATCCATATATATCTTCCGGAGATAGGTTTGTATTACATCTATTTACACCATTCCGAAATCCCAAATTATATCAATTATTTTCTTTCAACAATATTTGCAAATGGCGCTAGACTTTTTATCGCATTATCATCTCTATTACTTAAGGCTTTACGAAGTGCGAAACATCAGTAAGAAAATCTTTCAAAAAGAAAAATCTTATAGGGATGCTACCGTCAACAAATATTGGAAACACAGACGCTAAGAAAATATAACAGGGTGTTTTGGTTTAGGTAGCACTCGCTACATATATTAGGTAGCACTCGCTACTTATATCATGTAGCGAGTGCTACTGGATGTATGTAGCGTTCGCTACACAAATACTTTTTCACCTTTGTGCGATGAAAGCGCGTAATCGTTTTCTGCACAAACACCAGATTCCGCCCTTTCAGGGCTTAGCGGTTTTGGCGAATTCCAATTTCTATGGCGTTTCCCTATGCTATTGATTGTAAGGCTTTCAGCCTTAATTTAAATGCCTTTATATGTGGCATAACAAAAAAATCTAACCAGCGCCCCATACTAATATTTCGCCGCTAAGCCTTTGTCAAATAAGAAAATGTTATGTAATCCTCACTTTTCAATGTCACAGATAAAAATGGAAATGTTAATTCTTTTATATACAAATAGATACAATTTCAACACCTCTTATTGTATCCTTCTGTTCAACAAGTTACAAAGAGGTGAGAAACATTAGTAATTTAGCTTTTTAATTATATTTATGTAAAAAAATTTCCTAAATAAAAAAGAAATACTTATTTTTGTGATTGAAAATGTTAGCATGTGGTTTTTGTTTAAACTTTCATTATTATAATTTGTCTAAAGTAAAAATAATAACTAAAAACTATAGGAGATATGAATATGAAAACAAAGAAATGGTATATGGTATTTGGGATGATATTCATTGCAAGTTCCATAATGGCTCAGAGTAATGCTTTTGGGGACGATATTTATTATTCTAACAGAAATAATAATGCAAAAGTTACTACCCGTACTGTACCTGCAGTTGAAACTGTAAGGGAAAAAACTCCTGTTGTATTAGAAGCAACAGTTCCAAGCGAGCGGAATGTTGATGAATATAACAGACGTTATATCAACAATAATGAATATATTGATGAAGCAGTTGATAACTCCGATACAACAGTAGAATATACCGATGGCGAATTAACACAAAAGATTGTTAAATTTCATGACCCATCGAAAGTTATTATTTCCGGAACTGATAGAGTAAATATCTATTTTGACGGTGAAAACTATCAATTGGATTTTGATGAACCTTCTTCTGCTGGTATAACAATCAACGTAAATTCATGGGATACAGGTTGGAATTCTTGGGGTCCCGGTTGGGGCTGGGGTTGGAACTCTTGGTACTATCCTTGGTACACAGGCTGGTATTCTCCATGGTATTCCGGTTGGGGCTGGGGTTGGAATTCTTGGTATTCTCCTTGGTACTCAGGCTGGTATTCCCCATGGTATTCCGGTTGGGGCTGGGGTTGGAACTCTTGGTATTCTCCCGGGTATTATGGTGGTGGCTGGGGTTGGAATCGACCGGGTGGTTGGTACGGCGGGAATAATTACCGCAACAACCAAGGATATAACAGTAATCGGTATGCTCGTAATAATATGAGAGATAATAATGTCGGAACTGCCAGAACAAGATCGTCCGGAGTGAATGATCGCAACAGTTATTCAAGCACAAGATCCGGAACCTCAACACGCAGTAGTGTATCAAGAGATGATATTATATCAGGATCCACGAGACAATCTGTTACACGGGATCAATCTACGGTTGGAACTACTCGTTCGTCAGTAACCCGTGAAAGTGCAGTTTCAACTCCCAATCAAGGCGGGTCCGTTTCTACTCAGTCGAGAACAAGAGTAAGTCCTGCTAATTCATCTTCATCTTCAGTTTCGAGGCCATCCTCAACGCGTTCATATTCATCTGAGTCATATAGCGCTCCATCTTCAACGCGTTCGAGTTCGTCAGGATCATACAGTACTCCTTCTTCATCTTCACGCTCAAGTAGCGTTTCGTCCGGGTCATATAGTGGCGGCGGCGGTGCGTCCTATTCAAGCGGTGGCGGCGGTGGTGGTAGCGCTCGTTCATCCGGTGGCGGCGGCGGTAGAAGATAATTGAAAAATTTATTTATTAAATCAAATTATGTACATTGTATGAAAAGAAATATATTCATAGTAATAGCTCTTTTTATATCTGTCTATTCATTTGGACAAGGTGAAATTGATGCTTACCGAATGTCAAAAAACGATTTGTCCGGAACAGCGCGCGGTCAGGCGATGGGTGGCGCCTTCGGGGCATTAGGCGGCGATGCAACAGGAATTGCAATCAATCCTGCGGGAATTGGTATTTACCGTAGTTCGGAAATCCTCCTCAATCTCGGGTTGAACTATAATCGTACAAACGCCTTTTTTAATGGGACAAATGAAACAACGGGAAAAACTACATTTAGTTGTAATAATTTTGGGTATGTAGGAACTTTCCCTTTGGATAATAAGAACAGTGATTATTCGATTAATTTTGGATTCAACTACAATCGCTTGAAAGACTTTACCAGTAAG
>Ga0209629_10000462_pt1 | contig 22291 bp, 17 predicted proteins | sample TergutCu122P5_FD_187286 | JGI IMG/M metagenome (GOLD analysis project Ga0209629, IMG submission 187286) | Cubitermes ugandensis P5 segment gut microbial communities from Kakamega Forest, Kenya - Cu122 P5 (SPAdes) (version 2) | ecosystem: Host-associated > Arthropoda: Insects > Digestive system...
TCCCGTCCGCATCCTGATAGAACACGGGAAAGTCGTACTGCGCCACAGAGTAGCTGCCGTCGGACATTAAATAGGTAGCGGTGGAGTCCGTGCGCAAAGACGGCACCTCCGCCACGATGGTCGGAGGTGCCGTCTGATTTACCGCTGGAGGCGCGGTTTCGGGGGAAGATTGCGATGAGGAGGAACCCGCGGGCGCCGCGAACACAGAGGAGGGGGCCACGGTGAACGCCATAGCCAGCGTCAACAGGACGGCTGTCAGACGGAACTTCAACGCCTTCATCATTGTTCGGTTCCTCCCAAAATTGGACAAAATTTCCTATGATAAGTAACCACAAGTATACGATGGTATTGCACAAATGTCAACAATCATTTAACAAATTACGCGTGATAGTTATGCACCGGATTTAATTGACTGTTCAGGATACAACGTTTATGAGGAATCTATGCCTCTTCAAATCTCTTGTAGGGGATTTGGCAAAAAAACCTTGCGCTCATGCCCAAGATATGGTATACTGCGTTTAGACAAATAAAAAAAGCCGCCGGACGGCGGGCTTTAGTGCAGTTCTTAATCAAGTTGACCGCTCGATTAAGTTCTGGGATGGTAAAGGAACTACCAAGACAGACGACTACTGCGGAGCCGTGATTGTAGCTTCAGTATACCAAATGTGGAAGCGAAAATCAAGGGATAGAGAGCAGAAAAGCGTCCTGAATGGTAGGAAAGTACCATCAGGGCGCTTTTGTTTTGTTTGTCCGAGTCCAGGTACATAGACGGACAATTGAATAGGAGAGTGGGACAAGCACAGACCGCACTGTAAAAAAGATGGCCTGTTGGTGAGGTGAGCCGCCGCAAAGAAGTCACCCGGACATGGGCAGTTACCCCAATTGAGAAACCCATGCCCGACAGGGAGCCGATAGCAACTCCCGATCGCGCCTATACTGGGCCATAAAGAAGGAAAGGTATGGCGAGGCGCGTGAAAAACTGCTGAACGGAGGAATGCAGGGCTGTAAGAGGCCGACGATTTGTCCTACGCTGCGGGCTGCATGCAGCTAAGTGGGCATCTAAAACAATTGGGGTATGTGAAGTGACGGCTCAGCCGAAACCGTCGTATAGTTAAATTAGTCCTGTTTTTCAGGGCTAACTATGCTCGTTCGGGTCTATCCGTCCCGTCATGATATCCCTTGGTGGACGAGCTGTCAAGAGGAAATCGCAAAAAAGTTTGATAGAGAACGGGCATAGTTAGAAAAGAATATTTTCTCTCTCCGTAAGGTGCGGAGAAACGACAGAGAGGATAGGGGGTGCAGGGGGAAAGGGGAGATGTCGTTTCTCCTTGCTCTTTGGCTCCCCTTTCCCCCTGCCAGTAAAGGATCAGATTTTATAATTTCTGGCGATGTGGAAAATCGACAGGGCCGTCTGTATATTCTGCGTCGTTTTATTCAAGTTTCTTCGGCTCCAAGATTCATGCAGGATAAAGGGTATGCCCGGTAACCAATACGAAGCGTCCGTTTCCTTTGCATGTTCAGCTTGATGGTAGGACATCTACGACGGGCGTTATTTTGTGCGAGCATGTCAAAGCGCTGGATATCAATACGCGCACCTGTACGGTGGTAGAGCGTCTTCCGAGCGATTAACTTAAAGAGGTTGTATCGGCGGTATTTTCCGAGATCGAGATGTAGAATTACATGGAAACGTAAGAGAACGCGAGCATGGGCGAGTTTGACCTTCGCGGGTCGCGGTACAGAATATAGTGGAAGAGGACAGGGGAACGCAATTCACCAATCCCATTCTAAAACGGAAAAACGGGGGAATCCGGCGCTTGACAGCCGGATTCCCCCGTTTGAAATAGATGAAAGACCGATTTTGTGGAACTGGCCGCTTTACTGGCCATCGTAAAAATTAAGGGGCAAATATTTGGCGTATTGCCGGAAGTCATCGTCTGAAGTGAATATTAATAGATCGTTGTTATGTGCGACAGCACAGATTAAGAAGTCGATGTGAGAGCCTTGCACACCGTGTTTCCGACAGGTGTTATAAAATTCGGCAGCTGTTACATAGTCGCGAGTTATAATCGGCAGGATATCAAATTGTTCCAGCTTCGCCTTTAATTCCGCAAACGTGACTTCGTTGGATATGCCAGATAAAAGTTCCTGCATTACCGGCCCGATTAACACAACCAGCCCATCTATGATGAGGTTAGAGAGTCTGTCGCCGTATTCATTGCGTTCCCTGCGGCGAAGGGCCAAGGACCAGACAGAGGTATCTACCAAGATTTTCATGTGTTGCGTTGCCTCGCCAACTTGTAGTCGTACGTTTCGTCATATTCCACTTTACCAAACATAGAGATGATGTCTGCCGCTTTACGCCGTTTAATAAATTCTTCGAGCGCCATATTTACCGTATCCTTTTTTGTTTTCAGCCCGCCGATTTTCAAAGCAGTCTCTAACAGCGTGTCATTGATCGCGAGATTTGTAGCCGTATGTGTCACCCCCTATATGTGTAATATAATACACAGTATTATGTGTGGTGTCAAACAAAAAATGCGAGCCGTAAAAAAACACGGCTCGCAACTCTAGAAAAGACACCTTTTGTTCACTTCACGGTTCATACGGGCTTGACTATAATTCTTATGTGTCAAAATACTGTCACGATTTAAGCGTTCGTGAATGTTTCCAAATTTTGCAACTCCAAATAAAGTTATAACAAATTTGCATTTTCTTATTGCGTTTTTTAATTTGGAGCGGTATACTGAATACTGGAGAAAAAAGTTATAACTATATATCCGTTGAATCCCACTAGAAACTTACGGAGCTGTGTGAGATGGCTAAGCTGGATTACCTTGCTATCAAGAATAGGCGCGTCGACCTGGACATCACTCAGCAGCAGCTTGCGGAGATCACCGACGTGGGCCTCAGCACAATCAAGGCGGTCGAAACGGGCCGCAGCCTGACGGAACCCGAGAACATTCAAAAGATTTGCGACGCACTGAAACTCGACTGCGGTGAGGTCTACTTTCCCCATTTCAAGGATACAAAGGTAATCTCGGTCATCAATAACAAGGGCGGATGCGGCAAGACATCGGTCTGCTCGTCGGTCGGCTACGCGCTCGCCGAGATGGGGTACAAAGTCCTGCTCATCGACTCCGACTCTCAGCGCAACCTGACGGCCAGCTACAACTTGGGCAAAACGGCGATGAATTTCGGCGCTGCGGTGTCGAAAGAAGAAAGCTTGCAAAAATACATCGTGTCCACCGCGTTTGAGAATATCGACATCGTGCCGGCCGATGTATCGATGGGCACGCTGGACATGCTGCTGTTCACGAAGATGCACAGGGAGAACATCGTGCGGCAAATTCTCGATCGTGTGATCAAAATCGGTATATACGATTTCATCTGGATCGACACAAATCCGAATCTGTCACTGCTGAACTTCAACATCATCAACGCGAGCCATTACTGTCTGATTCCCGTCCAGCCCGCTGGTTTCGATGTAGAAGGTATTGTCACAGTGGTTGACTTTATCCACGGTGTACAGAAGTTCAATGACGAACTCGACATTATAGGCATCGTGATCAATCGCTACGATGCGCGCAATAAGACGATTTCGGAGGCCGCGGTCAGCGAGCTGAAAAGTGCGTACGGAAAGCTGCTGTTTGACACGATCATTCAGGTGGATGTCAAAATCCAGAACGCGCAATGGGAAAACCGTCCGGTGTTCTCTCTGCCGTCCAGTCGCATCGCGCGCGAGTACCGCGCGCTGACTAAAGAGATAATCGCGCGTTGCGGTGTCAGTATGGCCGGAGCATCCACGCGCAGGATATCCGGTTAATGTGGCAAGCGAACCCATAAAGGGCAGGGGGAGTATCGTCCTGTTGCGCGATCCAGAGGTCATGCGAACGGAGATATGAGGACACGGTGTCCTCATATCTCCGGGAAAAGTATTTCAGGCCTTGTGCGTTTTTTGAGAAAAATATCCTTGGTTACCCATGATTTATCCGTGAGGTGAAAAGATGGCGACGCTGAAACAAAAAAATATTAGGGCGCGAAGCAACTCCGAGGCGGTGCAGCTTCCGGAACTGATGCGCGCCCTGAGCGCAGAATCCGAGCCTTCCTTCACGCCGGATAACCGGTATATGTTGCCAGTCGCGTCGCTGCGGCCCGCGCCGGATGAGTGGAATTTCTACCGCCCGCTGGGCAAAGAAAAAATGTTTGAACTCACAGATTCAATCCGGCACAATGGATTGATCCACGCCGTCGTCGTTTGGCAGCAACATGAGGGGGACAAGACATATACGATCCTCAGCGGCCACAATCGCGTCAATGCATATAAAGAACTATTCGCTCAATTCGGTACGCCGAATTACCTTCTCATCGACGCTTATATCCTGAGAGAAATTTCCGAAGAACAGGCGCGCGAGATCATCGTTGATTCCAACTGGGTGCAACGCACGTTGTCGCCGTCGGAGCGCACGAAAAGTATCTGCCAGAAGTACGCGCTGCTCGGGCGAAAAAAACGCGCGCGATCGTCGAACGGCGAATACCTGCGCAATTACGATATTATCGCGGAGGACTACCAGCTATCTGGAAAACAGGTGCAACGCTATGTCAAGCTCGGAAAGCTTATAGAGCCGTTGCTCGATCTGATCGACGGCGGCGAGCTGACACTGCGCGCTGGCCTGCGTCTCGCTGTATTCGGCGAGGACGAGCAGAATAAAATTTACGACGCGATGTTCGAGAACGATTTTGAGACCTCGAACACGCGCATCACGGCGCTGAGACGCGGCGCGCCTGTGGCCGAAGTTCTCGCGGCACTGCAAGAGCCGGAGGAACACGAGCGCAGCGTAAAAGTTACCGTCGAGGTGCCGGAGGCGCTCAAGAACGAGTTCAGACAGGCAGTAGCGGACTTTTTCAAGATATACGGCGTGGCGGAAGGACGAAGCGATTTCGCGCTGGCAAAAGGGCAGCATGTCGAGTGAAACGCCATCCGCCCGCGCCGTGAGGTTCTGGGAAAAGCTTAGATATAGTTGTCATGGATTTCGCATCCGGGAATGTTACCCAAGGTATAAATGCCGGCGGCGGCGTGATGCAGCAGCGCGACATCGTGTATTTTATTAAAACTGATATCGATGCGTGCGGCGGCGGTCGGCTTGTCGGTCCAGGAGCAGCCCGCCACGATATCCTCCACCACAATCGCATGCGCCGCCAGCAGCACAAGGGCGGCCGCCGCCGCGAGGCAGAGCGCGAGACCGATCATTTTCCATTTCATTGCAAACGATCCTTCCGGCGACAATGCGGCCTCAGAACAAGAATAACTTGGCGGCTACCGGAATGAGCAAAAGGGCCTGATACCCCAACACGATTTTAAGCGGGATGGTTTTGATCTTCAGTTTCCAGTTGATGTATATATAACTCATCAAAAATTGGAAAAAATATGCCAGCGCGGTGGAGACCGCCGCCCCGTAATAGCCGTATTTCGGGATGAGCAGCGCGTTGAACAGAAAGATCAGCGCGGCGCTGGCGATGGAGAACACGGAAACGAATATATTTTTCCCATGATAATAGAAAAAGTTCACTTGCAACGAAAACAGAAAAAAATAACCGTATCCCAATGTAATAATCGGGATGACGGAGGACGCTGCGAGATAATCACCCTTGCCCATGATGCCGATGACCAGATCGGCGGCGGCGATAAAAACGATATAGGTGACATAGAAAAGCCCCATGTTCTGATACATGCGGCTGCGGAAATTCGTCTGCGTCTTCAGCGCGTTAAACAGGAACGGCTGAAACGCCCGGTTGATCGACAGGGATACGACCATCATGATGGAGGTAAACGCCGCGGTGAAGCTGTAAATGCCGGTCTGTGTCAGGCTGAGCTGGGCGAGGAAAAAACGGTTGATTTGTGAGATGATGATAGAGGAAAACGCATAGGGAAGAAGCGGGATGGAGTACGCAAGCAGATAGCGGGCGGTGCTTCTCTCAAAGCTAAGTCCGTCCCGCCGGATGATATGGAAGGAAAGGAACAGCCCCAAAAGGCCGATGGGAACCACATTGGAAACCAGCAACCAATAGCCCTGGTTGCTTTGAAGGATATATAGCAGAAAAACGGCGAAGGACGCGGAAAAGAGACTGGTGAACAGGTCGCAGAGCGAGTAATAAACCGCTTTCAGCCTCGCCCTCAAATCCTCCATACCCAAATCCACCAGCGTCTGGAACAGCGCGTAGACGCAAACGGTCAGCAACGCCGACACGGTGATGTTCATCACGTGAAAGACCAGGCGCATCGCGAGGATGACCACGGAAAAAACGACGCTGCACGACAGGGAAATACAGATGCCTGTGGTGAGATGCTTTTTTCTGTCCCCCATTGCCACATAGTAGCGCACCACGCCGCGGGCGACCGTGAGACCGAAGAAAGCGTTAAACAGGCTGAAATAGGTCTGATAAACCGAAAACAAACCGTATTGCGACGCCGGCATTAAGCGGATATAAATCGGAATGGCAAAAAATGCGATGACCTTGACCAGCGCATCGGAACCCATATACAAAACTTCATTGCGAAACAGCCCCCGCAGCTTCCCCGAAACAAAACGCAAAATACCGACACTTCCTGTTTACCTCAGTCTTAAGTCAAACAGCAGAACCACCGCCCGCGGGGGCGGCACCCAGACAGATCTCCCGCAACATCCGCAAATGGCCGCCGGCCTGCTGAAAAACGGAGGGATCCACATCGGAGAACAGGCCGTCCCGTCGAATCAGCGCGGCGGCGGCATCCTCCGGAGCCATCTCATCCAACCGGCTGAAATCAGCGCTTCGCCCCTGAAAGCCGAGGTCGCGCAGCAAATTTCCGGTTTTGTTGGCATAGACAACCGGCAGAACCGGGACGCCGCACAGCGCCGAGAGCACCACGGAGTGGAACCGGGCGCCCAGCATCGCGCCGCACTGTCCGAAGGACACCATGAAACGGTCCGCGTCCCCGTCGAATCCCACGATCTCCACCCGGCCGGGTTGGCCGGTTTCTCCCAGGATGCGATGGGCGGCGGGATAATCGGAATAATACCCGCCGTCAAAAACGAACAGGCGCACCCGGCCTTCCGGCACCTCGCGCAGCCAGGCGGCGGCGACATCCCGCGCGAAACGGCAAAACGCGAGATTGTGCCGCTTGAGCGAGGGGAGATAGCCGGTGTACACGCAGACACCCAGAAGCTTGTCCTCGCGGCCGGAAGGAGCCAGATCGCCTCGGGTGAACAGGATGTCCGGGAACCAGTGCACGCCGCCTTTCCGGCACCCGGCGATAAAGTCGTAGGATTCCCGGTCGCGGCAGGTCACCAGCTCCGCCGTTTTAAGGATGCCCTTTGTGGCGCGTACGCCTACGCGGGAGAGAAATGGTCCCACGTTGCATCCCAAAAAGCATATCCGCACCCCCCAGCGCTTCAGCCGGCGGAAGCTTCGCCATGTGAGATAGCGGGCCAGCCCCTCCCGGGCCGTGTTGTGCTGAAACATCGATCCGCCGATGCGCACAAACAGCTTGATTCCGTTCTCCGCCAATTCCCGGCGCCCGAGAGACGGCAGCAACGATACCGCGGGGTTGCGGGCCAGAATATCCGCGTATAGGAACGGGTCGTCGCAGAGCAAAAAACATCGGTGCCCGTCCGCCAGCAAAAAGCGAAGCAGGGTCTCCACCATGATGCTGTCGCCCAGGTTATTGTCCAAAATCCCGTCCACCAGTATATTCACGAGCGCGCGCACCCGCTTTCCGCGCATAATTCTTCGATCAGTGCCGCAAAACGGGCGTCGGCGGCCGAAGCCTCGTATTTTTCAAGGAAGAGATTCCGGCACGCCGCGTTGAACCGTTCCGGGCGGCCGTGGGAAGCGAGATATCCGTTGATGCCTTCGATATATTGTTCTTTCGTCTCGCACTCGGCGCCCATGGCGGGAAAGGCCACGTCGTAGCCTTCGAAAGCCTCCTTCGTCCCGAAGACCGTCTTCCCGTACATAAGAGCCTCGGCGGTTTTGACCTTCATGCCGGCGCCGCTGAGGATCGGCAGCGCCACCGCGTCGGCGCGATTGTAATACGCGCCCAGATCATCCACGGCTCCGACGACCTCGACGTTTTCGGCGGCGAGCTCGGCGCGTACGGATTCGTACCCCCTGCCGACGATCTGTGTCCTGGCGCGCAGATGGGGGGCGACTTCGCGGCAAAACCACGCGACGCCCTCGTACGTATCGCGGCGCATCGCGCCCACGAGAAGGCAGACGCGCTCCCCGCCGCTTTCCGCCTGTGGCTCCGGGATGTAGCGATCCGGGAAGGTCACCGGCACGCACAGCTCCGGCGCACGGCCGTACAACATCCGCACCCGCTCCGCGTCCCGCGGGTTGAGCGCGACCATGCGGTCGCTCAGGCGCGTAATCATCGTTTCGCTGTGCCTGGCCGACAGCCGGTAGGGATACTTCCGCCACCGATTCCCGAACCGGACGTCCAGATAATCGACTTCCTCGTTATGAAAAAAGGTGACTGTTTTGACGGAAGGGAACTTTTTCCGGATAGAATGCGCGACGGCGCCGAGCACCGAGCTGTCAAAGAAGACAAGCCCGATCCTGTTTTCCGTCAGGATGTCGGCCGCAGCCCGGGCATCCGCCCCCGAGGACGGCGGGAAATAGCCCGTCAACAGCGAGAGGGCGCTGTGCGCCGTGGATTTTTTTGAGATTCTATAAAGCGTGACATCACAGACCTTGCGCAGCGCGTCAAAATTGCGCCGCGAGACGACCCCTCCGCCGAAAGTCGCATCTTTGATGTCGTTGATGGTGATGAACAAAAGAGAAGGCTTCCCCTGCGCCATTCGCGTCCCGCTTTCCGTTCGTGTTTACACATCCGGCCCGGCGCGACCCGCGCCGGTTTCTATGGGCCCGGTCACCACTTTTGCCGCATGGAAATTTATTATTTCATAATATACCATACGAAAGAAGGGATTGCAAGCAAACCGCGGGCGCCCGCTTGGCGAGCCCGCGCCGATGTTAACGGGGAAAGTTGCTCGTGAAGCGGCAACTTTCCCCGTTCATAGACGGAATATTGAAAAGAACGAGGAGGTTTTAACGTGATCCGATCCACCATTGACATAGCCGTGACACCGGACGCCTGCGTCCCCTGCAGCGCACAGGCGGGATACGCCGGGGAACACGAGGCGACGCGGTTGCTGTTCCGGCTCGAGCCGGAACTGTGCGAGGAGTCGCTTACGTATTATCTGGCGTTTGAGGATGCCCGGGGCAAGACAAGCATAACCCCTCCGCTTCCTCTGTGCGGCGGGGTTATAACGTACGATCTCCCCCAGGCGCTCACGCGGGCTGGGGCATTGCGCGGGCAGCTATGTATCGCCGGGCAGGGGGATGCCCCGGCGCTGATGAAGAGCTACCCGGTGACGCTGTTCATTGCCGATGCCGTCACCGCCGACCAGGTAGCGGACGCGGACTATAACGGCCTGTTGGAGCTGGATTATAACGCGTTTTGGGCCATCGTCCAAAACCCGGAGCGGCTCAAGGGTTCCCAGGGGGATCCCGGTCCGCAGGGGCCGCGGGGGGAACAAGGGGCGTCGGGCCCACAGGGGATTAAAGGCGATCCGGGGCCGCAGGGAGCGCAGGGAGACCCCGGCGCTCCGGGCGCGAAAGGGGATGCCTACACGCCCGGCGATCATATCGACTTCGTCGCCGTCGGGTCGGACAGCCCGTATTCGCTGCGGCTGAGCGCCGAGGGCGGCAAGGTGCGCGTCGCGCCCTACGGCGGCGCGCAGGGGACGCTGTGGAGCACGCTCGACATGGGTGCGGCCTCCGGTTTGGACGCCGACACCGTCGACACGCTGCACGCCGCCGACTTGGCTACGGCGGCGCAGGGCAAAAAAGCCGATACCGCCGTGCAAAGCGTCAATGGGAAAAGCGGGGCGAATCTGTCGCTTTCCGCCGCGGATGTCGGGTCGGCCTCTTCGCTATCCGGGACATGGACGCCGGCGCTTTCGGCGAACGGATACACGTTCACTTACACGCTGCAGCAGGGCAGCTACACGCGGGTCGGGAATATGGTCGTCCTCGCGTTCGCGGTGAACGGGTCGGCGAACGGCGCCGCGGCGGGGAGCGCCGTGAGCGTCATCGGGATTCCGTTCACATCCGTCGGGAATTACGCGCATTTTTACGGCCTGTCCACATCCGGAGGCTTCAACATGAACGGCGGCTACGGCCCGTACGTGCACATTTCGCCGGGCGGCAATGTAATGGCGATGGGCGCGACGGCCGCGAGCGGCGTGGCGGTGAGCATCGCCGCGTCGGCCGTCGCCTTCAGCGTGGTGGGCTCGATCACGTATCTTTGCGTCTGACGAGGATCATCTCGAAACATCCGTCTCCCGCGCCGCCGCCGGGTCAAACAGCGCCCTGTACTGCGCCGCGATGACCGGCAGGGTATAGCGCCGGTTCTGATAATCCGGCGCGGGCGCCCCGATCGCGGTTTGTATCCGCGTCAGCCATTCGCCGGCGTCCTCCGGGTCGTCCACATAGAAGGCCAGATTCTCCGTCACCTCCGGGATCGACGCGCAGCGGGTGGTGACCACGTTGGCGCCGGCCATCATCGCTTCCACCGGCGGCATGCCGAAGCCTTCGAACAGGCTCGGAAACAGAAACAGCGCCGCGTGGTGGTAAAGCGCGTCGCGCCATTCATCGGATACATAGCCGGCGAATATGACCTGTTCCGCCAGGCCGTGTTCGCGGACATATCGCTGCAACTCGTCCTGCCCGCCGCCGGAGACCCCGGCAACCACCAAACGCTGCGGAAGATCCGGGTGTTCATCCCGGATGCGCTCCATTACGCGCAGGATGGTTAGGAGGTTTTTGTGGGGCAGCGACGAGCCGACCGTGCAAAAATACGAGCGGTCCCGCAGTCCATACGCGTTCTGAAGTTCCTCGAACGCGGGTTGTGTATCGGCCGGCGCGGTGAGCGTGACCGGGTTGTAAATAACCTCGACCTTGTTCGCCGCCCTCCGGTAATGGCGCAGGATGTCCTCTTTGACAAACTGCGAAATCGCGACGATGTTGTTCGATGTGGCGCACGCGCGCGCCCAGGAAAACATAAGCCACCGCCTGCGCAGGAACGAAAAGTACTGCGGGAAATGGATCGCCTGCAGGTCGTGGATGGTCGTGATGTAGCGTATCCCGCGGACGTTAAAAAACGACTTGCAGTAAACCGGCGTGAACAGCACGTCCAGCCGCGCCCGGCGCACCATCCGGCCGAAATGAAGATTCTGCCAGACGACCCTGCGCCCGACGGGCTCCGCGCAGACGGGGCACTCCACGAGCGCGCAGCAGCCGCCGGCGTAGGGCTGAAAACTCTGCGCGTTATCCCGTGTGACAAACAGCGTATAATGGATGTTGTCATACATCAGCAGCCCGGAAAGGAGGTTGCGTATATACGCCTCCACCCCTCCCGACTTTTCGGGCTTGACCCACAATAAATCGACGCCAACTCTCATATTGCACCCGCCCAGACAATCGTTTTTTTATGTATACACAAAGGGTATAATACTCCGGGAAAGCCGCGGGATATTATACCCTTTGTGTATGCGGCGCGGCCGTCAGGCCGAAAAATACTTCGCCACTTCCATGATGACGCAATCCAGCCAATAAAACCGGGAATAGCCGTTTTCGCGGTAAATCCGGTATTTCATGCGGATGCGTTCGCGCACTTTCCCAAAGCTCCGCTCGTTGCTCACGCCGCCGAAGCGAAAATGGGCGAGAACCTCGCCCAGCACCACCACTTTGCAGCCCGCGCGGCGGATACGCAGAATCAAATCCCAATCGTCGTAGATATTCCGGCAGCGGTACTGAAACTTTTGATAAATTTCGCGCCGGATGAAGGTCGTGGGGTGATTCCACTTCCGCGTGGTGACCAGGCGCCCGTTCCCGGCGTGTTTGACGATGTTTCTGGTCTTCGTATGGATCATAATATCCGCGTAAAACAGATCATATTTTTGTTCGTGATAGATGTCCGCCGCGCGCCGCGCGGCGTCCGGTTCATACCAGTCGTCGCTGTTGATGATGCCCACGATATCGCCGTTCGCGAGCCGGATGCCCTTGTTCATAGCATCATAAATTCCGTCATCTTTTTCGGAAATAACGCGGTACGCAATGCCCTTCGCCGCGAAGGCCTCGCTGTAACTCCTCGCTATATCCGCCGTCGAATCGCTTGACTGCCCGTCAATAATGATATACTCAAGACTTTCGTATGTTTGGTCAAGCACATGCTCGATTGTTTCGCGTATGGTGGCCTCGCTGTTGAAGGAAACGGTGACAATGCTCACCAAGACGTCTATGCAAAACACCCCGTTTATATCGTGTTGGCTTGCCCTCTTCGCCCGGGAAAGGGACGCGCTCGAAAAAATTATATATCCGCGCAAAGCCACAAGAACGGCAGAGTAATATGCTATTTTCATAATATCTGATCGGACGTTGAATGTCAAGAAAGCTGAAAGGAAAACGCGTCCCTCAATACGGAACGCAGACGCGCGAATTATTTTTGCCCCAAAGCGAGAATCCATATTCGCTGAGGGCAAGATATGACGGAGTAGCGGCATGCGGAGATGTACCAAACGCGGGCCATGATATCCCGCCGGCCCGGGCGCGCGATAGACGGGAATTGAGCCAATGTTTGCTTTTTGGATTGCCCGATGGTATAATATCCGGCACAGATGTTGAAAAATGAACGTCCCCATATCTTTCATTCAGTTTTCGCGGTGGGGGAAGGGCGGAATCGCGGCGTGAAACAAACAGCGTTGATCACAGGTGTATCCGGCCAAGACGGGTCTTATCTGGCGGAGTTTCTGCTCGAAAAGGGTTATCAGGTCCATGGTGTCGCCCGCCGGGCTTCCATCGAGAAAAAAGAGCGGATTGATCACCTCAGGGACAACCCGGATTTTCATCTCCATTACGGGGATATGACCGATTCCATCAGTCTGATGTCGATTGTGCGGGCGGCGCGTCCGGATGAGATTTACAATTTGGCGGCTCAGTCGCATGTGCGTGTGTCGTTCGACGTGCCGGAATATACAGCCGACACCGACGCCGTCGGGTCGCTTCGGATTCTGGAAGCTTTGCGGATTCTGGGCATGGAAAAAACCTGCCGATTCTATCAGGCGTCCACCTCCGAGCTGTTCGGGCGGGTTCTCGAAACCCCGCAAAGGGAAACCACTCCGTTTAACCCCTGTTCCCCTTACGCGGTGGCCAAGCAGTACGGATACTGGATCGTGAAAAACTACCGGGAAGCCTATGGGATGTTCGCCGTCAACGGCATCCTGTTCAATCACGAGTCGGAGCGCCGGGGGGAGACCTTCGTCACCCGGAAAATAACGCTGGCGGCGTCTCGCATCGCGAAGGGCCTCCAGCAGTCGCTTCTCCTCGGGAATATGGATGCCCGGCGCGACTGGGGCTACGCCCGCGACTATGTGGAGTGCATGTGGCTGATGCTGCAGCAGGCGGAGCCGGAGGACTTCGTCATCGCTACGGGTGAACAGCATTCGGTGCGGGAATTCTGCGCGCTGTCCTTCCGCTGTGCCGGCATCGAGCTCGACTTCACCGGGGAAGGCGTGGAGGAGCGAGGTATAAACCGGGCGACCGGGAAAACGCTTGTCAGCGTCGATCCGGCGCTTTTCCGCCCGACGGAGGTCGAAACCCTGCTGGGCGACCCAGGCAAGGCCCGCGCCGTGCTGGGGTGGAACCCGCGGGCGACGTCGTTCGGGCAGCTTGTGCAGACGATGATGGCGCACGATTTGCTGCTCGCGGAAAAGGAGATGGCGTATGGAAAAAACTGAAAAAATCTATGTAGCCGGTCATCTGGGCATGGTGGGATCAGCGATTGCCCGCCGCTTGCAGGCGCTTGGATACGCCAATTTGCTCCTCGCCCCTTTCGAGGAGTTGGATTTGCGCCGTCAGGTCGAGGTGGAAAATTTTTTTGAAAAAGAAAAACCCACATATGTCTTTCTGGCCGCCGCAAAGGTCGGCGGGATTCTGGCCAACGACACATATCCCGCGGATTTCATCTATGACAATCTCGCCATAGAGACAAACATTCTTCACAGCGCTTATCAAAGCGGTGTGAAGAAGCTGCTTTTCCTGGGCTCCTCCTGTATCTATCCCAGGAACGCGCCCCAGCCGATCAGGGAAGAGAGCCTTTTGACGGGAGAGCTGGAAAAAACAAACGAAGCGTATTCCCTCGCCAAAATCGCGGGGCTGAAAATGTGCGAGTTTTTTAACCGGCAGTACGGCACCGATTTTATCAGCGTGATGCCCACAAACCTATACGGACCCGGCGACAATTATCACCCGCAGGACTCCCACGTGTTGCCGGCCCTCATCCGACGGTTCCACGAGGCGAAAGAATCCGGCGCCCCACAGGTTACCATATGGGGCACCGGCGCGCCGCTGCGCGAATTCCTCTACGCAGACGACCTCGCGGACGCGTGCGTATACTTGATGAATACCTATTCTGGCAACGAAACCGTGAACATAGGGTCCGGCCAAGAGGTATCCATCGCGGAGCTCGCGCGTCTCGTCGGCCAAATCGTCGGTTACACGGGCCAAATCGCCTGCGACGCGTCGAAGCCGGACGGCACGCCCCGAAAGCTTTTGGACATATCCAAGCTGAACGGGCTGGGCTGGCGCTGCGCGACGGGGCTTGAAGACGGCGTACGTCTGGCGTACCTCGACTTCCTCGCGCGGTACGCGGGCCGGTAGACGCCGGGACACACGTGGAAAAGGAAACGCAAATGAATATTATTTTGCTCTCCGGCGGATCCGGGAAGCGCCTGTGGCCGCTTTCCAACGAGGTCATGTCCAAACAGTTTCTCAAACTGCTCAGGGATGACGATGGCAACAGCCAATCGATGATCCAGCGCGTTTTCGGCCAGATCAGGAAAGCTGGGCTGAACGCTTCGGTGACCATAGCCGCCAGCAAATTGCAGGCCGATTCCATCAAGCTTCAGGTTGGGGATCAGGCGGACATCGTGCTGGAGCCGGAGCGCCGCAACACTTTCCCGGCCATCGTCCTCTCCTGCGCCCGCCTTTCTTTCGAAAAAGGGATCGATCCGGAGGATGTCGTCATCGTCCTGCCGGTCGATCCTTACGCCGAGCTTCACTATTTCGAGCTGATGCGGGATATGGAACGGGCGATCATGAAGCGGAAGGGCGATATCGTGCTCATGGGGGTGAAGCCCACCTACCCTTCCGCCAAGTTCGGCTATATCATTCCGGACCGCGAGGGCAAAGCCGATCAGACGAGGAAAGTGCTGTATTTCCGGGAAAAGCCGGACGAGGATGCCGCCCGGGATCTCATCGAACGCGGCGCGCTGTGGAACTGCGGCGTTTTCGCTTTCAAGCTCGGCTTCCTCATAGGGCTGCTCGGCGACAAGGTGCGGGTGTCGTCGTATCGGGAGCTTGTCGACCGATACGGGGAACTGCCCAATGAAAGCTTCGATTATGAGGTTCTTGAAAAAGCTGGTTCCGTCGCCGTGGTAGAGTACGACGGTGTATGGAAGGATCTGGGGACCTGGAACACGCTTACCGAACAAATAGAGGATACAAGAATCGGGAAAAATATCATTATGGACGACACGTGCAAGGACACACACGTCATCAACACGCTGGATATCCCGCTCATCACCATGGGCGCGCGGGACATGGTGGTTGTGGCGAGCCACGACGGCATTTTGGTCGCGGACAAACACCAGAGCTCCTATCTAAAGCCCTTCGCGGATAGGATCAAGCAGCGTCCCATGTACGAGGCGTGTCGATGGGGCGAGTACCATGTGCTCGAATACGCCAGCGGCACCGACAAACATGAAAGCATGACACTGCGGGTGAATATTCTCGAGGGAAGCAGCCTCCAATTCCACAGCCACCAAAAACGCATTGAAACCTGGATCGCCACTAAGGGGGACGGCGAATGCCTCATAGACGGCCAGCGGTTCCCCCTCAGCCCGGGCAGCGTGCTGCGCATTCCCTCCGGGTGCGGCCATGCCCTGCACGCCCGCACAAATTTGGAAATCATCGAGGTGCGCATCGGCGAAGATCTCTCCGAACAGGATACGGATTTTTTTGATGATGATATAGTATGGTAAGTCCCCCTCATAAAACGGTGCCCCTCCTGTCCGATTCAGCAAGTTCTGCTGCCTGACAAGAGGGGCACCGTTTTATGAGGGTAAAAACGCAGCGCAGAGAGAACGGCGGGAAACCTTTGAAACTCCCTTTCCCAGCCGGATCTTTCGGTCTGACAAAAGCGGCTCAGGGTAAAGCCCGTCTTTGTCCGTCGCGATTACAAGGTAAATCAGCCATGTCACGACAGTGGAAAGCCAGCAGAGGGGGACGATGCGGCTGAACCTATACAGGCTAAACTCCTGGAAGTCCATCTTGCGTTCGGAAATACGGGTTTTGTACACATAATAGAAAACAAAGCCGGATAGCACAAAAAACAACTGCACGGACCCAAATCTGGCGAGGCCGGTCTTTATGATCACGGTTTCTCCCAGCTTTTCCAGGAAGCCACGCTGTGCGCCACAACCGCCGCCACAACGCGGCGATCCCGCGCCACGCGTCCAGCGCGGAAAGGCGGGGCGCCGCGCGGGCGCCCGGGGCGTTTGCTCCGTGGGTACTGTTTTTTCCATCAATATCCTCTCGGTAAAAATCCGCGCCGCTCGCCGCAAGTCGGCAATGCGCCCGATTCTTTGTTGTGTACACCAAGTTTCCGTTTAATATGAATCAGAGACGGATATTACAAACCCACTTATCGCTTTTGTGGGCTTTTGTTCAGTTACCCCTCGGTCTCCGGGGGATCCGACTGCGCGGGCCGTCGACCGGCAAACCCCGGCGGAAACCCCCTGTTTATGCGCACTACCTGGAACAGCAGCAGAAATGGGATGAAAAAAAGGGCCGGCACAAAGCGCGCAGCGAAAACCGATTCAAGGGAACCGGAAGTCACCACCAGCAAAAGCATATAAAAATAGAGAAAATCCATTTGGCTTGGCTCTTGTTGAAATGCGTATATCACAAAACGCATGAGCCACACAAGCGCGACCAGCAACACAAGCCACACAAGCGCGCTAGCTAAATCGACACGGAAAAGTTCGTAAGCATACGCAAACAAACCAACGCTTGAACCTGTTAAATTAGGCACTGTCGGAAAAGCCGCTTGTATCACCAGATTAGGAAGTGTACGAAAGTCCTTGTCCGGCATTAGAAACCGTGGCAAAATCATACGCAGTGCACCCTGAATCTCCTTAAGCGGAATCGGATTCTTTTGGTATAGGGCGTTGATTGCGTCGATATTTTGAATGACCGTCAATGACTGCGGAAAGAAGGACAGACGCGCAGCCAAGCTGATCAGGCCACGCAGATAGCCCGGCAAAACGATCGCGGTATGATTTCGAATAAAATGTTTGAATGCACTCACAAACTGATATAAAAAACCTCCGATTCCAAGCAGCGCTACCGAGAGCGCGGCAACGCTGGGAAGTCTCAATTTTTTATCGGGATGCCTTCTGAAATACAAGAACATCTCAAAAAAAGCAAAATCAAGTATAAAGCTTGTCCAGCCCTGCAACAGCCGCAGGGCACAAAATAGCAAAATGTTTACGATATAAACAGGCTTTTTGGCCCTTCCAAGAAAGTAATAAAACGGAAAAAAAGCGTTAATATTAAAAAAATTAAAGATAAACGAGTAACCCGATACGGGCCCCCCGCCGACACGCCCGTTCCCGGTAAAAAGAAAATACACTATTTGTACAACGAGAACGACCAACACAAAGATGCCCAATCTCTCCTTGTTGACAACGAAGTGAATCGACGGGCGTGCCAATCTCGTCTTCTTATAAAAGAAGTACATCAGCAAATAGGAAATGAGCACAAGAGCCAGCAACAATACAGCGGATAAAACATTTACATTTTCATAGGGAAGCCCTTGTACATCCCCGACATACTTGTGTGTGAGCACCATATATAGAAACACTGCGATATGACTGACATAATATGCCGCAATACTAATTATTTCTGCCACCTGGTGCCTCCTTGTTATTTCAAGGAAACGGCACAGCCGCCGTTTCAACCCGACCTTTTGATTCTATCATACCACAAGTCAGATGGCAATGAACCATACCAAACCTGTCCGCAAATTCACCAAAACCAAGACCATGTACCCGTCGGACCCCGCCGCGCGCGGTTGCATACCATATTTTAACCCCAAAATTAATAAACATTTCTCGAAATTCCCGCATGAAAAGCGCGATGCTATCGCCCCTGTCCCGCCCTATTATTCGACATCATCCTTGAAATCATGACATGTCCCGAATCGGAGATATGAGGACACGGTGTCCTCATATCTCCGATTCACCCTCCCGGATACCCCACTGAAAAGCCCGCAGACAACATCACTGTCTATTCCAATTTGTGAAATCCACAGAGTAGGTTCCATTCACTCCTGACAGCTCATCCAACAAGGGATATCCTGACGAGACGGTTAGACCCGAACGAGCATAGTTAGTCCTGAAAACCAGAACTAACTTAACTACGCGTCCGACGGTATTGGCTGAGCCGTCACTTCACATACCCCAATTGTTTTAAATGCCCACTTAGCTGCACGCCGCCCGGCGCGTTCGCCGGATTCAAGGGGGAGCATTTGGCGACACGTCTGCTGTTTCAAATGGATCCGACACTGCAGGCGGAGGGACAAGTATACTATCCGCGAACGATCAGGGGGCGCTTTCCCCTGTATATATCAGCAAGCCATATGGAGGCAAATACGGCTTACGGTAAAACGCCTGTGATTACGAGCGTAATCACAGGCGTTTTACAATAGGGTAAGAGGAAGTAATCTTAGTCACCGGTATCCTTTAGGGTCTGCGCGATCGCCGTTCGATAACCCTCAACATAGGTCTGTTCTGTTTTCAGTACATCCTGATAGCCAAAGCCATCAAGCTGTTTCTTCATGTTGGTCCAGATAGAATCAAACTGACTCTGATCTTTTGCGAAGATCATTTGCCATGACGCGGTCTTTATCGTATTGGCGCACTGTGTCTTCTCTGTTTTCATAGTGGAAGACTCGTCAGGCCTTACATATGTGTTGCCGGGAGAAACGACCTGCTTGTTGTTCTTATTCAAATAATCCAGCACGCTGGCCGCGCCCATTTGCTTATTCCAATCGGCCGTCAAAGCGGTTTGGTTGGCCGCGATGGTGGATGACCACGAGTTGTGCGTAAAGGGCTCGTTATAGGTGGTATTAATATCACAGCGCGTATCCTGAAGGCCGAAGCTGAACGGACTACCACCTTTGTTCCATGTGCCGCCTCCATACTTCGTCGGAACAGGAGAATCTTTCGCCTGCGCAGTCTTGCCGTAGTCGGTCAGCACCGGTTTGCCACTCTGCACTTCCCAGGCCAGCCCTTCGGGCCCGTTCTGGGCAAACCAGGTTTCATCTTCCGAACCCATCCAGTCAATAAAATCGACCAGGCGCTGCGGTTCTTTCGCCTTACTGCCGACGCCGACACAGGAGCCTTGGCCGTACGGGTTCACACCGGTGGCGAGCAGTATCATATCATCTACCGGCACGAATGCCCAGCCGATTCCTTTATTTCCAAGTTCAATCGTATTTACGTTGTCAACTCCGGTCCACGGCCACGGCTGGAACAAACACGCGCTATCCTTGACCTTGGAGGTCAGCGTATCCCATGTGTTGGTCGGAGAATCGGGATCGAGCAAGCCCATCTGGTTGGCCTTAAACATCATAGCCAACGCCTTGTAATACGGGCCGTTCTCATCCGTTATCTGTATCTGCTTCGTCGCATCTTCATTGATAAAGATGAAATCGTCATTCATCTCCCGATATCCGTACATGTACGCGAACTTCGAAGCAAACGCCATGTAGGTGCCGTCCCAGTCCTTAAAAAGCGATATGCCATATGTTTTCTTTCCCGAATCGCTCTTCGGATGTTTCTGCTGCATTTCTTTAAGCACGTTGAGCATATCGTCGTAATTCTTCATGTCCGGATAACCGAGTTCTTTGTAGTAGTCCCACCGCATGTACGGCCCGAAGTTGGGATTCCCGCTGTCGAGTTGCGGCGTAGTAGGCGGCATCATTGACGCGCCTGTTGCCAAAGCGTAAACTTTATCGCCGGTTCCGAGTATTTTTTGCGTGTTTTTGGTTGCTATAGAGAATCGCGCGATGTTTTTTTGGCCCTGAAGATAACTTGTGATATCCAAAACCAGGCCGGATTTGATACAGTCGATCATCTTCGCGTCGGAAATACAGAATATGTCTCCCAAGTTGCCAGCCGCTACGCGCGTCTGGTACATTGCGTCACCGGTTCCCGCGATATTCGGCGAGAGAACGTTGAAAGTGATGTTAAATTTGTCCTTAGCCGCTTTGGCCCACCAACCGGACGGCGTGCCCATGACGCCCCCTCCGGCGTCAAATACTGTAACGGTTAAGGGAGAAAGGACCGCGCTGGAAGAAGTGCTACTTTCGCTCGCGGTGGAAGAGCTGTTCTTCGCATTCGCCGCGACGGCGCTGCTTCTGCCGTTCCCGCTTTTGCAGGATGCCATAGAAGCGAGCATCGCCACGGCCATCGTGATCCCGACCACAGATTTGCCGATGTGTTTCATACGTACCTCCCAAATGTCTTTATTTCTATTCATCGCCCATCCGCAAAGGGAGATGAACGGAATCTGTCAAGATCCTCTCGACAAAGTAACATTTTCGCTGATCAACGCCCGCGATTCTGGGAATAAAGTAGAACGCGTTTCGGCTAAGAATTTTAAGGTACATTCTTTGCTACGGCAACAATTCGATACTCAATAGCACACATTCAACTTATCTATTATATCAATTTATGTGGAAATTTCATACCAGATAAATTAGTCATGATTATTGAACAAGTTAGTGGTTTGTCCCGCCGCCGACCGCGGTTCTCTTATAGCCTGTGTCTTGACATAATGGCATATACGGCGTTCTCTCCGGGTGTCAGCGCCAGGTATAAAATGAAGAAAAGTGCCAGTTAAAAAATGTAGGGGTCTGCCGGAGGGATGAAGATAGGGTAGACTTTTTCTGTTTCCTCCTGGGGGACAGAAATGGACATCCGAAGCGACCAGCAGAAAGGCATGAGTTACACAGAAATCCAGAGGAGGTACAACCTCGACCCACACACGGCGAAGAAAATACGTGTTATTAGTGGTTGCGCCGTTCCTCGCGTCCAGATACAGCCCGCTGCTTTTATTGCGGATGTAGTAAGTTTCGCCGTAAAAATCCGCTGCCTTGGTAGTTGCTAATCCGGAAGCGCCTTTCGCCAACCCCGGCACCGGCTCTAAATACCAATCGTCGTTGCCGCCGAAGTACGTGTATTGGAATAACGCCGCGCCATCGTTTCTGCTGGCGTCCTGCACCACGACGCCTTTTGTGTAACTGCTGACTGGCGTGAGCATCCGGAAAGAACCCGTGTAGCTGCCAGCGGCGTTCAGCGTCAGCCGGAAGTTCTCTTGAGTTGCCGCCGTGGTCGTCGGCGAAGTGCCGTCGGTGAGCACGATGATCACCTCATTTGCGTTCGTGTTGGTCTTAATTTCGAGGTACTTTCCGGATTGCACGCCCTGGATTTTCCATGTCCCGTCGCTGTTGGCGACGAGCTTCCACTGTTGGTTTGCGGCGCCGTGATAAGTCCATTGGATGATTGGCGTCCCGTTTCCGGTTCCGCCGCCCGTCGCGTCCATATACTGACTTGCCGGCTCCGGCCTGTGCGTTATCCCGTCTGCGCGCGCCCGATGGACCAAGTCTTTTTCGAATCCGCTTCCGGCGCCAGAATTATGAACGCCCGGCGCGCGTGGGGGAAACGCCCGCGGATAAGGATCAGCCACGCGCCCGCGCCCACGAAGGAAATATCCTTGTAGGGGAATTGGCAAAAAACCTTGCGCTCATGCCCAAGATATGGTATACTGCGTTTGGACAAATAAAAAAAGCCGGCCGGATGGGCGGGCTTTAGTGCAGTTCTTAATCGAGCGTCCAACTCGGTTAAGTTACTGGGATGGTACGCCAGATACCAAGCAGAACGACTACTGCGGAGCCGTGATTGTAGCTTCAGTATACCAAATGTGGAAGCGAAAATCAAGGGGATAGAGAGCAGAAAAGCGTCCTGAATGGTAGGAAAGTACCATCAGGGCGCTTTTGTTTTGTTTGTCCGAGTCCAGGTACATAGACGGACAATTGAATAGGAGAGTGGGACAAGCACAGACCGCA
>Ga0209629_10000463_pt1 | contig 22285 bp, 17 predicted proteins | sample TergutCu122P5_FD_187286 | JGI IMG/M metagenome (GOLD analysis project Ga0209629, IMG submission 187286) | Cubitermes ugandensis P5 segment gut microbial communities from Kakamega Forest, Kenya - Cu122 P5 (SPAdes) (version 2) | ecosystem: Host-associated > Arthropoda: Insects > Digestive system...
GCGATGACCGACGGGCGCGCCGCCGGCTTTAAGATCGTGGGAGGCTGTACGGCTGATCGCGTGGCGGCTGATCGGCCCGCGTTCACCGCCGGAAACGTCAGGACCGCAGCCGCTCAAACCGGCGAGGCCGTTATGAAGGACGCTGGGTTATCAATGTTAGAATTATCCATATTTAAAGGATCGCGCGGCGCGATAAACTCAGCGGCGGCCCGGCGGCCCGGCACCGACCGGAATAGGGGCGGCGCAATGACGGCCACAGAGTTCGCTTCAATTAAAGAACGATACGGAACGATAAAATCCGGAGCGGCTGACCGGCCCGCGATGACCGACGGGAGCGCCGCCGACTTTAAGATCGTGGGTGGCTGTAGTGCAAATCGTGTGGCGGCTGATCGGCCCGCGCTCACCGCCGGAAACGTCAGGACCGCAGCCGCTCAAACCGGCGAGGCCGTTATGAAGGACGCTGGGTTATCAATGGTAGAATTATCTATTTTTAAAGAGCGTCGTGGGACAAAACAACCCGTGGCGACGCACCGGTCCGCCGCCGGCCGAATTGGGGGCGGCGCGATGACGGGCGCTATACTATCCGCAGTTAAAAGGCCGCGTGCAGCGATGAATTTAGCGGCAACCTGCCGGCCTGCGATGACCGACGGGCGCGCCGCCGGCTTTAAGATCGTGGGAGGCTGTACGGCTGATCGCGTGGCGGCTGATCGGCCCGCGCTTGCCGCCGAAACTGTCAGGACCGCCGCCGCTCGGACCGGTGAGGCCGGTATGAAGGACGCTGGGTTATCAATGGTAGAATTATCTATTTTTAAAGAGCGTCGTGAGACAAAACAACCCGTGGCGACGCACCGGCCCGCCGCCGGTCGGAATGGGGATGGCGCGATGACGGCCACAGAGTTCGCTTTAATTAAAGAACGATACAGATTGATGAAATCCGGAGCGGCTGACCGGCCCGCGATGACCGACGGGCGCGCCACCGGCTTTAAAATCGCGGATGGCTGTGCGGCGGATCGCGTGGCGGCTGACCGACCCGCGTTCACCGCCGGAACTGTCAGGACCGCGGCCGCTCAGACCATTGAAGCCGGTATGAAGGGCACGGGGTTATCCATAACGGAATTATCTATATTTAAAGTGCCGCGCGGAACAAAATGCCCCGTGACGACACACCGCCCCGCCGCCGACCGGATTGGAGATGGCGCGATGACGGCCACTGGGTTCGCTTTAATTAAGGAACGATACGGAATGATGAAATCCGGAGCGGCCCACCGGCCCGCGATGACCGACGGGCGCGCCGCCGGTTTTAAGATCGTGGGAGGCTGTACGGCTGATCGCATAGAAGCTGACCGGTACGCACTTGCCGCCGGAACAGTCAGGACCGCGAGGCCGTGCGGCACGTTGAACTCAGCAACAGCCCGCCGGCCCGTGATGACTGGCGAGCGCGCCACCGGCTTTAAGATCGTAGATGGCTGTGCGACTGACCGCGTGGCGGCTGACCGGTACGCGCTTGCCGCCGGAAACGTAAGGACCGCGTCCGCTCAGACCGGTGAGGCCGGCATGAAGGACGCTGGGTTATCAATGGTAGAATTATCTATTTTTAAAGAGCGTCGTGAGACAAAACAACCCGTGGCGACGCACCGGCCCACTGCCGGTCGGATTGGAGATGGCGCGATGACAGCCGCAAGGTTCGCTTTAATTAAAGAGCGATACAGATCGATGAAATCCGGAGCGGCTGACCGGCCCGCGATGGCCGACGTGCGCGCCGCCGGCTTTAAGATCGTGGACGGCTGTGCGGCGAATCGCATAGCGACTGACCGACCCGCGCTTGCCGCCGGAAACGTCAGGACCGCCGCCGCTCGGACCAGGAACGCCGATATGAAGGGCGTGGTGTTATCCATGATGGAATTATCCATATTTAAAGAAAGACGCGATATAAAACACCCTGTGGCGGCCCGGCGGCCCGGCGCCGACCGGAATAGGGGCGGCGCAATGATGGCCACAGAGTTCGCTTTAATTAAAGAACGACATGGAACGATAAAATCCGGGGCGGCTGACCGGCCCGCGATGACTGGCGAGCGCGCCACCGGCTTTAAGATCGTAGATGGCTGTGTGGCGGACCGTGTGGCGGCTGATCGGTACGCGCTTGCCGCCGGAACCGTCAGGACCGCGTCCGCTCAGACCGGCGAGGCCGGTATTAAGGGCACTTGGTTATCCATGGTGGAATTATCCATATTTAAAGGGCCGCGCGGCACGATGAACTCAGCGGCGGCCCGCCGGCCCGCCGCCGGCCGGATTGGGGGCGGCGCGCGATGAACAATCCCAGGGTCATCGACCAATCCGTCATCAGCGCGGCGATAAGCGACCTGGACGGCATCCAGCAGGCCGTGAACGACCGCGGCGTACTCGTCCCGAACGGGACGCCCGTGGCCCAATACCCGGACAGGATACGCGCCATCGGCTCGCACTGGCTGCGCCCCCCGGACTGGATACCGATCGATGTGGTGGACGCCAATTCCATCACCTTCACCGTGGCGGATGCCGGCAACGCCGCCATCAGCCTCGCGGTCACGAACAGCGTGGCCGGGACGCAGTACAGCGTGGATTGGGGTGACGGGACGCCCGTCACGACGGCCGCTTCCGCCGCCGCGGTCCAGCACACTTATGTAAAAGGCGCGGGCAAGCCGTGCAGCCGCGGGTATACCAGTTTTAAGGCGGTGATAAAGCCCGTGGGGGCGGCCGCCATAACCAAGCTGCAGTTCAGATTCCCGAACGCCCCCAACCCCGGCGGCGGCCCGTCGCTGGGCATACTGGAGCTGAACGCGAACGTGGACACGCTGACCAATATGGACAGCATGTTCAACGCGTCCACCTCCCCGGCGTTCAACTGCTACATGCTGGAAAACCTGATATTCTCCGGCTCGACGGCGGGCGTCACCAGCATGACCTACGCCTTCAACTATTGCTACCGCCTGGCCCGGATATCCGGCTTCAACGCCTCCGGCGTCGCCAACATGCAGCAGGCGTTTTACAGCTGCGTGAGCCTCACGGAGCTGCCGGCGCTCAACCTGGCTTCGGCGACGAACCTCACAAACACCTTCGTCTCCTGCAACAGCCTGGCCGGGATGCTGGACTTGTCCTCCGGGACCAAGATAACGGCCCTCAACGCCAGCAACTGCTATAACCTGGACCGCGTCATCGTGTCCAATCAGGCCCCGTTCACCGGCTCCACCCCGCAGATCAACCTCAATTACACGGGCCTTTCCGCCGACGCCTTGAACGCCCTCTTCGACAGCCTGCCGGCGGTCACCGCCAACCAGGCCGTCAGCGTGACGGGCACGCCGGGCGCCGCCGCCTGCGACAAGACGAGGGCGACGGCGAAGGGCTGGAGCGTGACGGGCTAGAGGATGATTCCGGCGGATTCACGCTATGAAAAGGCATGGCCCGGCTGGCAATATTCTGTGAATCTGCAGGGGCGGACGGCCCTGTCCGCCCGAACCCAATGACGGATTGCGGCGCGCTCCCGTTTGCCCGTCATTGCGAGCGCATGTGTATTTAAAACTTCATGGAGTAAACGCGCGAAGCAATCCAGACGGTATGCGTTGAATCATATTTCAGTGTGTTAATCCAGAACATTTTGTTCCAGCGGATTCCTGTTATGAAAAGGCATAGCCCGGCTGACGAAATTATATGAATCCGTAGGGGCGGACGACCCTGTCCGCCCGCGCCTATATCGATAATAGCAAGAAATCCAAACCAGATGCGGTGCGCGGTTATTTGTGTTAAGTAAACCTGTTGTTACTGGAAATCTTTAGTACGGCGGGCGGACAGGGTCGTCCGCCCCTACAGAATACGGAACCCTGACTTTACCGGATTGGTCGGAGAAAAATCTGCTGAACCCACGTTATTATAACGTCAGTCCTAAGAGCTGGATTGCTTCGCGCATTGACGGTCAGGGGCCTTCAGGTTATGAGCGCTCGCAATGACGGATTGCGGCACGCTCCCGTTTGCCCGTCATTGCGAGCGCACATGTACTTAAAATTAGATGCAGTAAACGCGCGAAGCAATCCAGACGGTATGCACTGAATTATATTTCAGCGTGCGAAGCCCGAACATTTAGTTCCAGCGGATTTACGTTATATTGACGTCGGTTCGGTGAACTGGATTGCTTCGCGCATTGACGATCAGGGGTCTTCAGCTTATGAGCGCTCGCAATGACGGATTGCGGCGCGCTCCTTTTGCCCGTCATTGCGAGCGTGCGTGCACTTAAATAACGTGATCCGGCGGATTTTCGGTTTGCCCATCCCTTGCTGCACCGTGTTCTGTAGAGGCGGCCTGTGGCCGTCCGCTCAGTCCAAAGGTCTCATATAACCCCAAACTTGCGGACGCGCCCGGCAAAACTGTAATTATTGGAAATCTATACTTTGGCGGACGGCCGGAGGCCGCCCATACAGCGTGCGGAATCCATATAAAATTTACCGGACACGGAGACTATATCGGTTCCGGCGGATACGACGCGGACTTTATATGGAGCGCAGCGGGCCGGAGGCCGGAAAAAACCAGAGAGGCCGGAGGACAGAGAAAGCCAGGGGGGCCGGAGGCCGCCCATACAGCGTGCGGAATCCATATAAAATTTACCGGACACGGAGACTATATCGGTTCCGGCGGATACGACGCGGACTTTATATGGAGCGCAGCGGGCCGGAGGCCGGAGGCCGGAAAAAACCAGGAAGGCCGGAGGCTAGAGAAAACTAGGAAGGTCAGTGGTCAAAAAACCAGGAAGGCCGTAGGCGGATAAAACCAGGGAGGCCGAAAACCGGAGGCCGGAAAAAACCAGGAAGGCCGGAGGCTAGAGGACAGAGAAAACCAGGAGGCCGGAGGGCGCAGCTTTCCGGCTCTCGGAAAGGCGTGGTTATGTATTATAAACAATTTGCCGAATACGGCGATTACATCAATTCCGACGGGTACAACGTGAACCTTATGGAGGTCAACTGGGCCTACACGCCACGCGGGCTCAACGCGGGCTGGACGGAGGGCGACAGCCTCAGCGGCGTCATGAAGAGCTGGGGCATAGCGGGCGGGAGCTACCCGGATTATGACGTCGGCGTCGCGTACAAGGCCGGGGACATATTCAGGTACCAGTGCAAGCTGTACAAGGCCCTCGTGGACCACACGTCCCAGGCGGACTGGCCGCCGGACCAGGTGCTGAGCCTGTATAACGTCATCCGGCCGAACCTGCAGGACGGCGAGGCGGCCCCCTGGATCGCCGGGGAGCAGGTCAAGGCCGGCGACCTCAGGACTTACGGCGGCACAACGTATAAATGCATCCAGGCGCACACGACGCAGGCCGGCTGGGAGCCGCCGAACGTGCCGGCGCTCTGGGCGGCGCAATAACATTTAAGCAATTTTAATCGAAAGGATGATCCCATGAGCTGGGCGGAAACAGTAACCATCAACAGCAATCCGGCGGTGCCGCTTAACGCGCTGATCAACAGCATGACCATATCCAACGGCAACCTCAACCGGATGTTTGTCTCGGGCACCATGTCGTGGCAGGCCCCGGCGTCGCGCACGTATGAGGTCATATGCGCGGGCGCGGGCGGCAGCGGAGGCAGCGGGGACCTGACCATAACCGGGGCCGGCGGGGGCGGCGGGGGCGCGGGGTATTGCGCCAAGGGATACGTATGGCTCAACGCCGGGCAGGTAGTCCCCATAACATGCGGCGTCGGCTTATCGACGTCCTTCGGGCCGTACATAACGGCCACCAAGGGCGCTAACGGCGCAAATGCCAACGGCCCCGGCCAGGGCGGCAGGGGCGGTGACGGAAGCGCCGGGGGCGGAGGCGGAGGCGGCAATGCCGCAGGGGCCGGCGGCGCGGGCCTGGGCGGGGCAGGCGGCCCCGGCGGCAGCGGCAGCGGGAGCGCCGGAGGCGGAGGCGGAGGCACCGGAGGCCCCGGCACAGGCGGCGTGCCCGGCACAGGCGGCGGCCTGACGGGCGGAACCCTGATAGGGCGCGGCGGGGCCGGCGGGATCGGCAACTTCCAGGGCGGCCAGGGCGGCGGCAACCCGCTGATGTACCTGCCCGGTCTGGCGGACGGCGGCGCCGGAGGCGCCGGAGGCCCTTCCACCGCAAACTTCGGCCAGGGATACCCCGGCGGCGGCGGGTACCTGTACATTATCTGGGGGGTGTGAGCATGGCCAAATATTACTGCCTCGTAGGCACGGACAACCTCATAGAGGAGATAATCCCCAAGACCCAGCCGGAGGGCGCGGCCTTCGCGGGGATGGACATAACGGAGCTTTACTCGAAGGAGTTTATCGCCTCCCTCGTGCCGGCGGATCAGGAGGTCTCCCTGGGCATGAGGCGCCAGGCCGGCGGGTTTATTAAGGTTTAGGGACTGCCGTTCATTCGCAGTGTAGGGGCGGCCTCTGGCCGTCCGCAAGCCCGAAGACGCCCGGCAATGACCCTAAAAATCAAACAAGTAGCTTACTTTGCGTATCCATAATAGCTTGTAGGGGCAGACCTCGTGTCTGCCCGCATTCCGGAAGGCGGCAAGCTCAGCTCCCACTACATATTCTCGCCGGGTAAAACAGTAGGGGCGGCCTCTGGCCGTCCGCAAGCCCGAAGACGCCCGGCAATGACCCTAAAAATACGTGGGTTCGGCAGATTTTCTTTAGCTAAATTCAGCAAAGCCGAACTTTCGTATTCCGTAGGGGCGGACGACCCTGTCCGCCCGCCGAATTAAAAGCGCCCCATAATTACAAGACCTATTCCGAAACCTGTAGGGGCAGAGCTTGTCTCTGCCCCAGACAGTGGCAAACACAAGATTTGCCCCTACAATAAATCTAAGTTTCAGAACACATCTACAGCTTTGCGGGCGCGCGGCCAGCCATTTAGTCCGCCTTTCAGGCGGTACCAAGTCTTCCGGCTTTAGCCGGTTGTAGTATAAGCGAGCGATCGAACTCACGTCAAAAATCAAACAAGTGGCTTGCTTTTATACATAGACCCGAAAGCGTCAGAATGCGTTGGTTCGGCGGACGGCCAGAAGCCGCCCCTACGGCAAAACCCTTCGCTGTATTCACAAAAAATTCCACGCGCGTTTGCCAAGCTATAGCATTCACGGCAAACGTGCGGCGAACAAATCGTCAACGCGTTGAAGATATTCATCCACGGCGCAGTGTTCCATCCAGCGATATTCTATAGAACACTGTAGGGGCAGACCTCGTGTCTGCCCGCATTCCTGGAGGCATCGCCATTGTATCATACAGGCGGAACGGTCAAGACCGTCCCCTGCATAAACCGGACGCGGGGGTTTCTCGCCTCTCGCCTCTGGCATCTAACCTCCAGTACAGGCGGAACGGTCAAGACCGTCCCCTGCATAAACCGGACGCGGGGGTTTCTCGCCTCTGGCCCGTCACGTTTTGGGACATGTATACATAAGATGTAGCAGGGCCTGATACTGTAAACGGCGCGGAAAATAGCGGGCCGTTGCCAAGCCCTAAACCCGCGCCCGGCGCATAGAATATGTTATACCAAGTCCTATACCGGCCCGGCGCGGACGGGGGATGCCGGCGGCCCGAAAGGTGAGGGTCCCGAAATAGATACAATAAAATTCAAAAGAATGGGCGGTTGCATGCAGACAGAATTAAATATTTTAATCGCCGTGACCACCGCCGCCTTCGCCGTCCTGTCGTTTTTCGCCGGGCGCCAGTCGGCCGCGGAGAAGAGCGGCGCCCGCAACGAGTCTTACAAAAAGGATATAGAGCATTTAAAGACGCAGCTCGACAACATCGTCCAGTGCGTGAGCAGGAACAGCGAGAAGATAGACGATGTACTGAAACGCCTCGTGCAGGCGGAAACGGAGCTGCGATATACCATAAGCCGCGTGTGCAGGCTTGAGGAACTCAACGACAGCCACGGCGCGGGCCATGGCGGCAAGCCGCCGGGCTGACGCGCGGATACTTTTACAAAAATAAACCAGGAGGTATGCTATGATCGATTTAACACCCCTGATGGACGCCCTGGTCACGGCGATGGCGGCGGCCATCACGGCCTTTATTGTGCCGAGTTTGAAGAATCATCTGAGCTCCCAGCGGATGGAGGAGCTCGAGAAATGGGTGCGGCTGGCCGTCGCCGCGGCGGAGCAGCTTTTCAGCGCCCCCGGTTCCGGCGGGAGCAAATATGACTATGTGCAAAAATTTATCGGGAACAGCGGCTATAAGATCGACGAGGGACGGCTCAAAACCCTGATAGAATCGGCGGTATACGATATCGGCGCGCCCGCGGACGGGCATGAGACGATCGGGGGCGCGCGATGACAGCCAACCCCCCGATGCCGTGTTCGGACATATCGGAGCTCCTGCCCGTCCTGCGGCGCGGCGCAGAAGAACTCATAAGGCGCTGCGCCGCCGCCGGGCTCAAACCCAAGGTCACGCAGACGTTCCGCACCTGGGCCTATCAGGACGAGCTTTACGCCCAGGGGCGCACCAAGCCCGGCCCAATCGTCACCAACGCCAAGGGCGGCTACAGCGCCCATAACTACCGCTACGCCTTCGACATCTGCCAGAACATCCCCGGCCTCGCCTACGACGAGAGCAAGGCGTTCGTCTACAAGGGCATAAAGGTCGATTTCTTTGAGTACTGCGGGCTTCTCTGGGAGGAAATGGGCGGCGAATGGGGCGGGGCCTGGGCCTCCTTCCCGGATAAGCCGCACATGCAGTTTGGCGCGGGCCTCACCGACACGCAGATATTCGCCGGGGCGAGGCTGCCGGACGACGCCGCCATGCCCTGGGAGACGGCCGCGCCCGCCGCGCCGGGCAATGAGGACGATGAAATGGTCGGTCAAATGAAACTGAGCATCAACGGGCAGCCCGCGGTCACGGTGCCCTCCATACTCAAGGACAACTCAAACTACCCCAACCTGCCGCTCCTGGCCGCCGCGCTGAACAAGGGCCTGGGCCGCGAGATGACCGTCTCCTACGACGCGCCCTCCAACACGGTCCTCTTCGACGAGCGGCCGGGGAGCCCCGCAAACGCGATAGGCCCCATGCGCCTGTCCATCAACGGCCAGCCGGAGCTGATAATCCCCTCCGTCCTGATAAACGGCTCCAATTACCCTAACCTCCGCAGCCTGGCCGACGCCCTCAACGAGGGCCTGGGCCTGGGCATGACCGTCGGCTACAACGCCGCCCGCGGCACGGTGCTGCTGAACAAGCCGATAGAGGCGGGGGAGTACGCGCTGTCGTGAGACCGGCCATGAGCCGATGCCTTTTGAGCCGATAGCGCGCGCACGCCTGTCCCGCAATAGACCGGGCGTTTAAGCCATGCCGCAGGAAGGCGGACAAAACAGGCCAAATCGTTGTTTCCCCCTAAACGGCGCGTACGCCGGATGAAAAGGCGCGGGGCGCGGATGGGATTTCCGCGCCCCGCGGGTTGTCGCCGGTTTTACGGGCCGTTTGCATAGTCAAGCACTGGGGAACTGTCCCATTGTGTTCCTTAATGCTGTCTGTATTACATGGATAAGAAGTAATATTGTCTGTGCCACCGCCAATACAAGTTGTATTGGCGGTTTTTTAACTTTTTATTTATCCTTGATAATAATTATGATATAGTGATTAAAAATTTCTCCGATAGTATACTTGATGATTTCTCCGTGAATTGAGGTTCAAAAATGCGCAAAAGGACGCTGGTTATTATATTGATAGTTATGACGGCTCTGTCATCCTGCCGGTATTCGGTTTCCGATACCCCGGACAACACTCCTTTATACGGCAAACTGTCATCGGACGGTGAATGCTTCTTAGCCGTCAATAAGAACGACGAGCTTATTACATGGGGTTATAACGGCGCTCATGTGCTGCCTGGTATGCCTGATATAATAACTAATAAGCAGCCGTTTGTCATTATGAAGGATGCTAAATCTGCAAGCTGCGGGCAATGGACCTGCCTTGCCGTTGATCAGAGCGGAAACCTCTGGTGCTGGGGGTCAAACTTGTTCGGGCAGTATGGAAACGGGACTGTAGGCGATTCAACAAAAAAAGACGATACTTTTATAATAATGTACGATGTTAAAAATGCATACGCCGATTCCGAACACTGCGCCGCGCTGAAACAAGACGGCACTTTATGGACATGGGGTAAAAACGAAAAGGGGCAGCTTGGAACAGGCGGCACGGCCGATTCTCCTTCCCCCGTAAAAATTATAGAGGATGTAAAATCCGTCTGTGCGTCAGGAAGCGCGACCTTCGCGATAAAAAACGACGGCTCGCTTTGGGGGTGCGGAGATATCGGGATACCGGACAAATTCGGAAATTCGTACCGCAATACGCCCGTCAAAATAATGAATAATGTCAGATCCGTTTCGGGGAGCGGAACCGTGCTGGCTGTCAAAAACGACAACACTTTATGGGCGTGGGGGTATCCCGAAACCCCCGGCAATAATATGTGTGATTATTTTAATAAAGGCGTCCCGGTAAAAATTATGGACGGCGTGCGCTCAGCCGGCGTATTTCTTGGCAATTACGCGGCGATTAAGACCGACGGCAGCCTCTGGACATGGGGAGCAAACTACGGCGGGCAACTGGGCGACGGTACGAACATCGACAGGGCGACGCCGGAAAAGGTGTTTGACGGCGTCGAATGCGTCGCCATAAGTTTGGAGTTTATTGTCGCCATGCGCAAAGATGGCTCGTTATGGGCGTCGGGCACTTATGTCTCTCCCTATATGTCCTTTGAGGACTGTGAGAAGCGCAACGAATTTTATAAAATCTATTACCCCTCTTAATTTTCCGGCCAGCAAGTTAGTGTACTCAATAAGAGTACACTAATCCATTTAACTCAATTTGTACTTAAAATGAACTCATAAGACAAATAAAGTTGGGGTGGATTTTATGAAAAAATTCAAGAAACACATCGGAATTCGTCTTGAAGACGAAATGCTCCACTATAAACTGCATTATATCGCAAGTTATGAGGGACGCTCCGCGAACGCCCACATTCTGTACCTTGTCCGCCGCGATATCGAAAGGTTCGAGGCGGAAAACGGCAAAATCCCCGAAATTATTGAGAAAGGTACGGGGACTGTCCTGCCCTAGGCAACAGCAATGACAAAAGAACGGCTCATCCATCTTATGGCCGCTGGACAAGTGAACCGTCCCCTGGTCTCGTCAAATCAAGGCTTTCGTATGCCGTAGGGGCGGACGCCCCTGTCCGCCCTCCGTACTAAAGCTTTCCAAATAATTGAGGTCCGCTTGACGCGTAGAGCCGCGCCACTGCATCTGGTTCGGATTTTTCGCTGCTATCGGTGTAGGCCGCGGGCGGACAGGGTCGTCCGCCCCTACGAGCCCCCAACCTGTAATTTTTATCCGTGGAATTCGCGTCATAGTATCAAAAAAGGACAAGGCGCGCGGCTTTGTCCTCTTTTGTGTTTCTTTCCTTAGGAACTGTCCATGTTGACAGCGCATTGCGTTGTTGATAAAATACATTTGAAAAGTTTATTTTTGATACGTTAAAAACCCATCGAGGCCGATTTGCAATGAAAGACCGCGTCATTTTGCATGTGGATATGGACGGCTTTTTCGCCGCCGTCGAAAGCCTGTATCACCTGGAAGTCCGGGGCAAGCCCATGGCCGTGGCCGGCGACCCGCGCACCCGCCGGGGCATCATCCTGGCCAAGAACCAACTGGCCAAGCGTGCGGGCGTCAAGACGGCCGAACCCATCCGGGAGGCGCTGCGCAAGTGCCCCGGCCTGATTCTGCTGCCGCCGCACCACGGCCTGTACGCGGAATACTGCGAGCGGGCCAACGAGATCTACGGGCGTTTCACAGACCTTGTGGAGCCGGCCGGCATCGATGAGAGCTATCTGGATATAACCCACGCGCCCAAGCTCACGGGCGGCGGCGGGGAGGTCGCGGACGAGATACGGGAGACGGTACGGTCGGAGCTCGGGGTCACGGTATCGGTCGGGGTCAGCTTTTGCAAGGTGTTCGCCAAGATGGGCAGCGATCTAAACAAGCCGGACGGGACCAGCGTCATCACCCGGGCGAATTACAGGGCTGTTCTGTACCCGCTGCCGGTGGGCGCCATGCTGTACGTGGGCAGGGCCACAGAGAAGGCGATGGCTGCCATGGGGGTCGAAACCGTGGGGCAGCTCGCGGCCCTTGATGAGGCGGTCCTGACCGCGCGGCTCGGCAGGCACGGCGCGCTGCTGCACAGATACGCGAACGGGCTAGATGATGAGCCCGTGGTGCGCGCCGAGGATCGGGAGGACGTCAAGTCGGTCGGCAACGGGATGACGTTCCGGCGGGATCTCACCAGCCGGGAGGACATCAGCCTGGGGCTTTTGGCGCTGTCGGAATCGGTGGCGCGCCGGCTGCGCAAATGTCATAAACGGTGCTACGGCGTGCAGGTGGCTATCAAGGACCCGGAGCTCAAGGTCATAGACCGGCAGGCCAGGCTCGACAAGCCCACAAATCTGGCCAGGACCATCCATAAAACCGCGCTGGACATCGTCGGGCGCTCATGGAAGCCGGGAAAGCCCATACGCCTGCTGACAGTGACGGCGATCAACCTCACCGACGAGAGCGACGGCGGGCAGCTCAGCCTGTTCGAGGACCCCGCGGCCGACATGAGGCAGGAAGCGCTTGAGCGCTCGCTGGACGACCTCAGGCGGCGATACGGCAAATCGGTGATAAAACCCGCGTCCATGCTGAAAAACGATCTGGGCATCGGCGAGTAAGGGGTCTCATCGGCTGCCCTTGTCATAGGGGATGCCCTCCGCCCTGGGCGCCTGCGAGTTCTTTGACGTAAACGCGAGGACGATGAGCGTCGCGATATACGGGATCATCTTATAGACATAGCTCGGGACGGGCACGGCGCTGAGGAAGGGTATGCCCGAATAAGACGAGGAAACCGCCTTCATCAGCCCGAAAAAGAACGCGGCCAGCAGGATGCGGCTGGGCCTCCATTGCCCGAAGATCAGCACGGCGAGCGCCAGAAAGCCGTAGCCCGACACATCGGCGTTGAAGTTGGTGCTGGTCGGGATGACGAAGATGAGCCCGCCCACGCCGGCCAGGGCGCCCGATATCAGCACGCCCGCGTAGCGCATTCTGTATACGTTTATGCCGACGGAATCGGCCGCCTGCGGATGTTCCCCGCACGCACGCAGCCTGAGGCCGAACCTCGTCTTATACAGCGCGAGCCAGGACGCGATCAGGATAAGGAACCCGAGCAGGGTCGTGATATACGTGTTTTGGAACAGCAGCGGCCCGATGAAGGGGATGCCGCCCAACCCGGGCACGGAATCATAGCGGAAATGGTTTTGAAACGGTATCTGCTGCACGGTGCGGATCATGCGGGCCACGTATATCGCGAAGGCCGGCGCGAACATATTTACGGCCGTGCCGCTGATGATCTGGTTGGCCTTCATGTGGATCGAGGCGTAGGCGTGGGCGAGGGATATCAGCACGCCCGCCGCGACGGCGACGAGGATCGCCAATATCAGCGCGGGCTGGCCGTCGAGCGCGGGCTGTACCATATTGATGAACAGTATGCCGGCGAAGGCGCCTATGATCATGATGCCTTCCAGCGCGATATTGACCACGCCGCTGCGCTCTGAGAACATGCCGCCCAGCGCGACTATCAGCAGCGGAATGGAGAAGAACATCGTCTGCTGTACGAGGAAATACAGGATATTCACGAAGCGTCACCCCCTGCGCGCGTATTGCCGCCGCCCGGTTTAAGCCCCGATTTTAATTCGGAGCGTTTCCTGAAATAAAGCAGCACTTCTTTGACCAGCAGCGCCAGCGCGCTGAAATATATGATGACGGCGATTATGATCTGAATGACCTGCGGCGCGAAATTATAGAGCTGCATGTCGAAGCCGCCCTGGGTCAGATAGGCTATGAACAGGCCGGAGAATATGATGCCTATGGGGTTCGACAGGCCCAGAAGCGCGACGGGTATGCCGTTGAAGCCCTCCGTCGCCAGCACGTCGACCACGTCTATGCCCTTGCCGCTCCCCGCCAGGTACAACAGCGCCCCGCCCAGGCCGGAGAGCGCGCCCGCGATCAGCATAGAGTACAGTATGGCGCGTTTCTCGTTGACGCCGGCGTACATGGACGCGAAGCGGTTATAGCCCACCGCCTTGAGCTCGTAGCCGAATTTTGTCTTTTCCAGGATTATGTATATGGCGATGCCCGCCAGAATGGCGATGAGGATGCCGCTGTTGGCGCTGGAACCGGCAAAGAGCTGATCCAGGCCCAATTTCGGCAGGTTGGCGGCGCTCGCCACCCGCCTGGACTGGTTCTTTAGGGAATCGAACACGGTCAGCCGGATCAGGTAATTCACCATATACATGCCGATATAGTTCATCATGATGCAGGAGATGACCTCGTTAACGTTGCGGTACGCCTTCAGCAGGCCCGGCAGCGCGCCCCAGACCGCGCCGGCGATGACCGCGCCGATAAGCGCCGCGATCCACAGCGTGGGGCCCGGCAGGAATGCGCAGTAGTTGCCGATCAGGACGGCGGCGTACGCGCCCACGATAAACTGCCCGGGCGCGCCGATATTGAACAGGCCGGTCTTGTTGGCGAACCCGACGGACAGGCCGGTCATGATGATGGGCGTCGCCAGATACAGCACGGAGCCGAATGCCTTGGGGCTGCTGAACCCGCCCGTCAGTATGGACACAAAGCCGAACAGCGCCTGTCCGGGGCTGCTGACCAGCAGGATGATCAGGCCCACGAGCAGGCCCATCAGGATCGCGATCAGCGCGGACGACACGTCCGAATCGCGGTATATGAATCTCTTTACGCGGTTCATACGGCTGCGCCCCGCTCTCTTTTTGAGCCGGCCATGTAAAGACCCAGCTCCCTGTAATCGACCTCGTCCGGCCTCACGTTGGCCACGATCTCGCCCTCAAACATGACCAGTATGCGGTCCGATATATTCATGACCTCGTCCAGCTCGAAGGAGATGAGCAGGATGCCCCTGCCGGAATCGCGCTCCTGTATCAGTTTCTTGTGTATATACTCTATGGCGCCGACGTCCAGCCCCCTTGTGGGCTGCACGGCTATCAGAAGCGGCGGGTCCCGGTCAAACTCCCGGGCGATGATGGCCTTCTGCTGATTGCCGCCGGACATGCTGCGGGCGACCGTCCGCGCGCCCTGCCCGCTCCTTATGTCGAATTTGCCGATCAGATAATCGGCGTATTCATATATCCTGTCGTATTTGAGGAAGCCGCCGCGCTGGAAGCGGCCCGTGAAATAGCTCTGCAGCACCAGGTTATAGGCCAGGTTGTAATCCAGCACGAGCCCGTGCTTATGCCTGTCCTCCGGGATATGCCCGATGCCGGAGACGTTGCGCTCGCGTATGGAGGCGTGGGTGACGTCCTTGCCGTTTAAGATGACCGCGCCGGAATCGGCCGGGACCAGGCCGGTCAGGGCGTAGACCATCTCGCTCTGGCCGTTGCCGTCGATGCCGGCCACGCAGAGTATCTCCCCGGCGGAAACCGTGAAGGACACGCCGTTCACGGTGTTTTTGCCGGTCTGTTTATTTTTGACGGTCAGCCGCCTGGTCTCCAGGATGACATCGCCCGCGCGCCCCGGGGATTTATCTATGGACAAGCTCACCTTCCTGCCGACCATCATCTCCGAAAGGGCCTCGATATCGGTTTTGGACACGTCCACCGTCCCTATCAGGCGGCCCTTTCTGAGCACGGTGCAGCGGTCCCCCACGGCCATGATCTCATTTAATTTATGCGTGATGAACAGTATGGACTTGCCTTCGGCGGCCAGGCCCCTCATGATCTTCATGAGTTCGTCGATCTCCTGCGGCGTCAGGACGGCGGTCGGTTCGTCGAAGATGAAGATCTCGTTCTCGCGGTAGAGCATCTTCAGAATCTCCACGCGCTGCTGCATGCCCACGGTGATGTCGGATATCAGCGCGTCCGGGTCTACTTCCAGCCCGTATTGCCTTGAAAGCGCCGTGACCTTTGCGCGGGGCTCGTCCATTTTAAGGAATTTATGCCGCGTGGATTCCACGCCCAGTATGATGTTCTCTAGCACGGTGAAGTTGTGCACCAGTTTGAAATGCTGATGCACCATGCCGATGCCCAGGGCGGTGGCGTCGTTGGGGCCGGCGATGCGCACCTCGCGGCCGTTCTTCCTTATGACGCCCTTTTCCGGCCGGTACAGCCCGAAGAGCACGCTCATGAGCGTGGATTTCCCCGCGCCGTTTTCCCCGAGCAGCGCGTGGATCTCACCCCTGCGGAGCCGCAGCGTTATGTCGTCGTTGGCGACGATGCCGGGGAACTCTTTTGTTATGCCGATCATTTCGATTACATTTTCTGTATTTTCTATATTCTCAATATTTTCCATTTTAAGTCCCTTATCTCGGATTTCATTAAAGCCCACCGCCAAGGATTTCGAAAACTAATTCCAAAAGACTTCTTCATTAATATATGCCCCCAGCTTCAATGTCCAACCTTTCCTGCCGTTCTCTGTTCAAATCTATCTCATGTCCCGCAAAATACCTTTTAGGGCAAATCAAATGATTTATGCGAGTTCGCCGGATTGGATTACTTTGCGCGTTGAGCGCTCACAATGGCGGCGTAGGGGCGGACGACTCTGTCTGCCTGGCCTATACCCAATAACATCGAAAAATCCAAACCGGATATAGGGGCGGCGCGCTTCGCACTTTAAGCAAACCTATAATTGTCAGAAAGCTTTAATACGGCGGGCGGACAGGGTCGTCCGCCCCTACGGGACGCGCAGGCGGGCGGACAGGGTCGTCGCCCCTACGGGACCTGAATTGAATGCTTTTAATTTATACGAGTTCGCCGGATTGGATTGCTTTGCGCGTTGAGCGCTCACAGTGGCGGCGTAGGGGCGGACGACTCTGTCCGCCCGGCCTATACCCAATAACATCGAAAAATCCAAACCGGATATAGGGGCGCGCTTCGCACTTTAAGCAAACCTATAATTGTCAGAAAGCTTTAATACGGCGGGCGGACAGGGTCGTCCGCTCCTACAGGACGCGACTTTGACTTTACTGAATTTGCGGAAAGAAAATTTGCCGGACTTACGTTAAACCGTTATATAGCGGCGCGGCGCGGGCGGGCAGCCCCACGCTCCGCGATTAATTTCCCCGCTGCAGAGCTGCGGGGTATCAAAACCCCAAAACCTAAATCGAGTTAGTTCGCAGCAAGCTGCGGGGAATTAGACCCTAAGGAACTGTGAAATAATAAGTTGAATGTTTCGTCATTCTGCGCTTGATGCGAAATCCCATAATATTGCGGGTCAAGCCCGCAATGATGGTTTCTGAAATGTTCAAGTTATTTCTTAACAGTTCCTAAGTGATTAAAGCGCAAAAGGCGGCTGCCCGAAGGGATTTTCCGGCGAGGGTCCTTCAGGCAACCGCTGTGTTGATATTGATTAAATTGATGTCACTTTCACCGTCTTCAAGGGGATGCTCTTGATATCGACGGGGTTTTTGCCGCTGTCCGTATCGCGGATGATATTGATGGACTTGCCGGCCAGCTTCTGATATATGGCGTCATAATCCGCCTGCGTGAACTTTGTGAACTTGGAGGTGCTCATGGGCAGGCCCACGCCGTTTGTGGAGGCGTCGAACACGAGGTTCTGGCCGCCCGGGAACTTGCCATCGTAATAATCGGAGATACAGGTATAGACGGAGGCTTTCAGGCCCTTCATCGCGGATGTGATGACCGCCGGCGATTCGCTGGACTGATCGACGTCGACGCCTATGACCTTTTTGCCGGCCTGCTCCGCCGCCGCCATGACGGAGTTGCCCACGGCGCCGCCGCAGCCGAAGATCACATCGAGGCCGCTCTGGTACCATGAGGCCGACATGGCCTGAATTTCCGGGGAGGCGCTGAAACCGCCGGTGTAATGGTAATTGATGGAGACCGACCCGTTCGCCAGGCCCATCTCCTGCCCGGCGTATTCCGCGCCCTGCACAAAGCCGTAGCCGTAGCGCACGACCGCCGGGACGGCCATCCCGCCCATGAACCCGAGCTTTGTCATGCCGTCCTTGACGGCCGCGTAACCGGCCAGGAAGCCGGCCTGTTCCTCAGCATAGGTCACGCCGACGGCGTTGCCGGCCGTTTTATATGTGGGTTTATTCTGGTCCCCGTCATTCGGGTTGCCGTCCACGAGTATGAATTTCACATTCGGGTATTTGTCCTGCTCCAGATAGACCGGCCGCTCAAACAAAAAGCCCGGCGTCACGACGACCTTCGCGCCGCCCTTTATAGCGAGTTCGATAGTCGAGACATAGGCGTCGTCGCTCTGTTCGGTGGGCTGATAGTACTTGTGGGATATGTTCTTCTCCTCGGCATACTGCACAAGGCCCTCCCAGGCCCCCTGATTGAACGATTTGTCGTCGATCGTCCCTATGTCGGTGACCAGCGACAGCTCAAACGGGCCGGAGCCGCCCGCCTGCTGATTCGCGGGCTGGCTCGCTTGACCGCCCGCCGGCTGGCTGGGCGCGGACGGCTGAGCCGGGGCGCAGGATGTGAGGCCGGCGGCGGAAACCAGCAGGACGCCGGCAACCGCCAATGAAATGGACTTTGATAAAATAAACTTTCTCATAAAACCCCTCCTATTTAATATATATGCCCCCGGAACGCCCGGGCAGAACATGTTTAACGGCATCCGCCGCCAGGTTCAATACGCCTGCGCCTGTCCGCCGGAAAGGATCTTTACCGCGGAACTCGTGCCGAGGCGGTCGCACCCCTCGGATATGAACAGCTCCATATCCTCTTTTGTCCGTATGCCGCCGGCCGCTTTGATCCTGACGTTTGGGCCGAGGTGCCGTTTGAACAGCCGGATATCCTCTATGGACGCGCCGGACGCGCCGAAGCCGGTGGAGGTCTTGATATAATCCGCGCCGGCGTCTGTCACGCAGCGGCACAGCTCGATCTTTTCCTCCTCGGTCAGGTTGCAGGTCTCTACGATGACCTTGAGGATACGTCTGCCCGCCGCGGCTTTGCAGGCCATGATCTCATCCGCGATCTCCCGGTACAGCCCGTTTTTTACATCCGTCTGGTTTATCACCATGTCGAGCTCGTCCGCGCCGTCCTGTATTGCCCGGCGGATCTCGGCGGTCTTGGCCTCCGTCACGCTGTACCCCAGCGGGAAGCCTATGACGGTGCATATGACGATATCTTTAAAATCCCGCCTGATCCGCCCCACATAGCACGGGGGGACGCAAACGGAGGCGGCCCCGGCCTGAACGGCTTCCCCGCACAACTGAACAATCTCCCGCCAGGAAGCCGTCGGCTTCAGCAGCGTATGATCCACATAGCCGAAGATCTGATCCGGAGTCATGGCTCACCTCTGAACGCTCTCAATTTAACAGGGATATGATACCATAGGTATGCCCAATTGTCAAACTCATAAATTTTTTTGTTATTGGGCGATTGCCGCCGGCGGACTTCCGGTTAGACAATATATTTGCGCGTTTGACATGGCGGTTTTTGTCGTTCCCTTTACAAGATTGGCGAAATATGTTATACTATGGGTATAATATAAAACAGGGGGCGCGATCAATGACCAGGCTCATGAGAAATGTCATTGTCTCTGTCATCTTCCTCTGCGCCGCGGCAATCGGCGCGGGGAAATATTCGGGCTGGTTTCAGGCCTCAACGGAGGCGAATATCGCCGCCGCCTCAACCGCGCCCGCCGCGTCCGGCGTCACTGTCAGTTTTATCGACGTTGGCCAGGGGGATTCCGAGCTGATACAGACGCCCGACGGCAACGTCCTGATAGATTCCGGGGATTATAACGCGCGCGACGCCCTTATGAAATACCTGAAAAGCGCCGGCGTCACGGGTTTTGAATGCGTTGTGGCGACGCATCCCCACAGCGACCATATCTCAAACATCTGGGCCGTTCTGGACGCGTACCCCGTCAAGCGCGTCATCATGCCGGACGTCACGGACACCACGGAGACCTTCAAGAAGCTGCTGACGACCATTTCACAGAAAAAGACGCCGGTGACGAAGGCCGCCGCGGGCGATGAATTCAGCGTGGGCGGCGCGCGCTTCACCATTTTAGCGCCCAATTCCAAGACGTATACCGATATGAACGATTATTCGGTCGTGCTCAGGATGCAGTACGGCGCGACGTCCTTCCTGTTCACCGGCGACGCGCAGACCCTTTCCGAGGGCGAAATGCTCAAAAATGGCTGTGATTTGAGCGCCGACGTGCTCAAAGTCGGGCATCACGGCAGCGCCACAAACAGCGGAAAGACCTTTGTCAAAGCGGTGAGTCCGCAGATCGCCGTCATATCCTGCGGCGAAAACAATGTGTACGGCTTCCCGAAGAAATCGACGCTCAACACGCTCGGCAAATCCGGTGCGAAGCTATACCGCACGGATCTCAACGGGACGATAGTTGTAACCTCCGACGGGAAGGCGCTGAAGGCGGTGACGTCAAAATAGAAGATGTATATTATATAGACAGGTTTGAAGGGGATTACGCTTTTATTGAGGGCGGCGACCGCGTCCCGCTCGTCATAAAGAGAGCGGATCTGCCCCGGACGGCGCGTGAAGGGGACGTGCTGAGAAAATCCGGCGCTTCTTATACAGTGAACGCCGAGGCTACGGAGACCAGGCGGCAGGAAATGCGAAGGCTGATGGATTCCCTGTTCGACAAATAAGCCTACTATATTCATCCGCGATAAAATGCAGTAGGGGCGGAGCTTGTCTCCGCCCGGTCTGCGGGCAGACACAAGGTCTGCCCCCACAGCGTTCTATAAAATCTTGCCGGATGTAACACTGCTGCCCCGCCGCGGCTGAAAGCCGCGAAGAAACGGCGGGCTTTACGGCGGAGGCTTGAAGTGCCCCGCGGGTATGCCGCGGGCGCGTTTGCGGCGGCGGTTTGGCGGTCAGGGCCGGTTATGGCATTGCATTCATGAAATTTCATGAGAGGTGGTTATGATGAAGCCTGTGGCGCCTTATCTCGCTATCGGACTGTCCACGACGGTTTACGGCATCGCGGAGCGCGGCGACATCGCGAGGAATCTGGATATTGTGGAGGAGGCGGTGCACGCGTCCGTCTCCATCGCGAATATCAATATGCCCGTAAAGCTCGTCTGCCTCTCCGAAGGCGCGCTGACCGGCTTTACGGACGAGATTTTTGATTTGCCGCACAAATTCTGCGCGGACAACCTCTTTATAGACATACCCGGCCCGGAGACGGACAGGCTCGCCGCCCTCGCCAGGATGTACGATACCTACATCGTCGCGCAGTGCAAGGCGCGGTGGCCCGAGGTCATCGGCGACAGGTATTTCAATATGATGTTCGTGATCTCGCCAAACGGCGAGATCGTTCACAAAGCCGCCAAGAACCATATCTGGTGCCGGGAGCGCTCCTGCACGCCCCACGACGTTTACGACAGATGGGTCGAGCTTTTCGGGGACGGCATCGACGCGTTTTACCCCGTCCTAAAGACGGAGGATATCGGCAACATCGGGACCATCTGCTGCAGCGACGGCGAGTACCCGGAGGCCGTGCGCGCCCTGGCCTTCAATGGCGCGGAGGTCGTCTGCCGCCCGTCGGAGGCGATGCCCATGACGGGCGGGAGCCGCCCGGGCGGCGGGGGCTGGATGATACAGAATCAGGGCCACGCGCAGTTCAATTCGCTCTACATGGTCTGCCCGAACGTCGGCCCCGTATACGCGCACCCCGGCGTGAGGGAGCCCTTCGACGTGGGGGGAGGGAATTCACATATCGCCGATTATTACGGCAACATCATCTCCTACAGCGCCTCCGGCAACAACACGATGGTGGCGGCGATAATCGACATCGAGGGCCTCCGGCAGTTCCGCGTGATGAACCTGAACTCAAACTGGACCAAGGACCTGCGCACGGAGCTCTTTAAAAACATGTACAATGCCCCGGTGCATCCGAAAAACCTGTGGCTGAAGGACGAGCCCAAACACCACGCGGAGGTGGACGAGATCTACCGCCAGAACATCAGGACGCTCATCGCGCGCGGGGCGTACACAAAGCCGTATCTTGAGCACAGGGGCGCGTATTGCCAGAGCCCGCCGATGAGCGCGGAGGAATGGGCCGGGTTCAGCAAATCCTGGGAGAAATGGCGCCAGCGTTGATTTCAACATTATATTTTAACTAAAGGCAACCTCTATAAATCCGTCATTGCGAGGAGCGTAGCGACGAAGCAATCCAGGAAATACTGAATTAACGTGAACTTGGATTGCTTCGCTCCGCTCGCAATGACGGATCGGGAAGTTTATAGAGATTG
>Ga0209629_10000464_pt1 | contig 22222 bp, 13 predicted proteins | sample TergutCu122P5_FD_187286 | JGI IMG/M metagenome (GOLD analysis project Ga0209629, IMG submission 187286) | Cubitermes ugandensis P5 segment gut microbial communities from Kakamega Forest, Kenya - Cu122 P5 (SPAdes) (version 2) | ecosystem: Host-associated > Arthropoda: Insects > Digestive system...
CTCCGCCTCCTCTTGGATGGTTCTTTGAGAGTAAATTCTTTGTTCCCCCATCGAATTTTACCTCTTTTTCCCTTCCAAGGGGAGTTTTTTATTGCGATGATTTTTTGCTCGTCAGGGCTGTATGGAGGTATGGAGGGCAGAGCTACGGTTTTAGCAAGCAAAATTTGCCCGTAAAATTTGCTCGTAAAATTTGCCGCTCCCAACATCCGTAAAAAGATTGACATGCCGGGGAAAGGAGGCTATACTTTTACTCTGACGGGGAGGGCAAAACCGGCGAAAACTGCGGGCAAAAAGCAAACGGGACCATAGTTTCCGAACGGCGCCCGAAACGCGGCGTTTTCAAGGTTTCTCCGTTCATTCGCTTGTTGCCGCCGATGTGGCTCAATTGGCAGAGCAGCTGACTTGTAATCAGCAGGTTATCGGTTCGAGTCCGATCATCGGCTTACAAAAACTTCCAGAAGTGGACAAACCATTGAGAAATCAGGGTTTGTCCACTTTCATTTTGCCATTAAATCCCAGCGAAAATGAAAATGGGACTGAGAATACCCTTCTGATCTTTTGCGAAAATTTACCGAATCAGACGGCTAAATTTGACTCGCCGCTCATAAAATTTATGGATGGGAGTTATCTCCTGGGGACAGGCAACCGGGCGCGGACGGTCTGTAATCTTAAAATCAGCGACATTGATTTTGAAACCCATGAGATCAAGCTCAAAAAAGTCAAGAACAAGAAGCAATACATCATTCCCCTCTCCAAGACATTAGAAAAATCGCTGCGGGAATACCTGGAATATCGGCGGGGTGAAGCGGAAGATTGCCTGTTTTGCAACGCTTACGGACAGCCGATGACACAGGAGGGGCTGGCCAGCGCGATCTATTATTACAACACCAGCCGGGGCGTGACCAAATACAGCATTCACCTTTTTCGGCATACGGCGGCAACAAATATGCACCAACTGACAGGGGACTTTTTCACGGTAGGTATGATATTGGGTCATAGCTTAAAAGGCGCGGGTATTCAACTTGGCCTTTCAACAAGGCTTGACGCGGTTACAGCGCAATACGTTGATGTACGGCTGGAACGAAAAAAAGAAGTGCTTGACGCATATCATAACATCCTGCACCCAAAACCAAAGGCAGAAGAAAAAAGCGAAGCGAAGCCACCCAAGAAAAAAAGCCACAATATAGAATTATGATGTATCTGTTTATATCGTGGCACAACTTTTTACTTCTCTTTGCAAGCTATTCCACCATTTTTCCACCACATTATGCAAACAATATGAATATGGCGTATGCGATGATTGAAAACTGTGGTGGAAATTCCACCACAGTTTTCCACCATTTTGTTTTTCACGAGTATTTGAGATAAAATGGAGAAAGCCCGAACCTCTTGCGGTTACGGGCTTTCATGGCGGAGGGTAAGAGATTCGAACTCTTGTGACGTTGCCGTCAAACGGTTTTCAAGACCGCCCCCTTGCGACCACTTGGGTAACCCTCCATTGCATAATTATTCGGTTTTTATCCACTATCACTGGTTTTCAAGACCGGTGCCTTAAGCCACTCGGCCGTTCATCCATGTTTTGAACCCGATTTTTCACTTCGGAAAAAAATAGAAAATCTGGATGGAATAATCAGAAATTTTGAGACTTGGATTGTTTTCAAGACCGATGCGTAGTGACCGCTTCCGTATCCCTCGCGGTATGATTGATTACCATTTTATTATATTTATTATAGCCTTTTTTACTAGCGGAAGAGGGATTTGAACCCCCGACACTGCGGGTATGAACCGCATGCTCTCGCCAACTGAGCTATTCCGCCGGAGTTATCGTCGTTTCGTTTGAAATTGATCGCTTTGCTCAGGATGACAGCTTACGGAAGCCGCCTTATGAGACGCCGCGGGGCGTATTGACGGCCTGCGGTTAAAGTGGGAGTTATAGGACTCGAACCTATGACTTCCTGCTTGTAAGGCAGGCGCTCTCCCAGCTGAGCTAAACTCCCTTCCGCCTATGAGCGCGGCAGTCTCTCGCGTCAGGGGAATATTAGCATAAAAACATCCGGCAGTCAACAAAAGAATTGAGGGTAAAAATCGCCGGAATCGGGAAAAGATAAACAAAGGATCACGGCGCTCGGGGTTGGCATCAATGAAGCGCCTTGGGAGGAGGCGTCAGATGAATCCATTCTTTTTCAACGCGGCGAGGAACAACCTGAAGGCGAAGGAGTGCGCCGGCAAGGACGAGCCGGAGGATTATGGTTGTTTCGATTTGAAATGAGCTGAAAACGAGCGCGAAACGACCAATGCTCAGGGGCGTTTCGCGCGAAGTTTGAAGCTCAATTTCAAACGAAACGACATTATTATGTATCGCCGCCGAAATACTGTCCTCGCCCGCGACAACGTTGCCGCGAGTCGTCTCCCACAGACCGGGACCGGGGCGCTTCGCCAACGACCGCCTTGAAATCAGGCAATATCCCCCCAATTTTTGCGCATATTCGCCGGACTCCCTCAGTATACTTAAACAAGCAATTTATGTCCATTACGGAGGGATGTCAATGAAAAGAAAGGCCTTTGCGGCGTTTGTCGCCCTGCTGGCGGTTCTTTCGCTGTCCGCGGGCTGCAAAAGCGCCGGCGCGAAGCTGGAAAACCGGAACACCTATGAGAAAATACAGAGTATGCTGGTCAACCTGACGAGCTACAAGAGCGTGGGCACCGTCGAGTATAAGTCCAACAAGGGTTCCAACACCTACGAGACCACCCAGCAGTGCAGGAACACCGGCGAATACCGCATAGAGGTGACCGGCCCGAAGAAGGTCGCCGGGAACGTGACCGTCTCGGACGGGAAGACCATTTCCCAGTTCAACACGAACATCTCCGGCAGGATCAGCATAACCACCAAAGAGAACCAGGAGCGCAGCGAGATACTGCTCACGAGTTTCATTAAGAATTACCTGAATTCGCAGGAGGTCTCCATCAGCGTGGCCAACATCGCGGCGAACCAGTGCACTGTGCTGGAGGCCTCGATCCCGGGCAATCACCCCTACATAGCCAGCGAGAAGCTCTGGGTCGACAACAAGACGCTGAAGCCCGTCCAGCTGATAATCTACGACCCGCAGGGAAGCGAGAGAATCATTGTTGCATACGCGACTTTCGAGTATAATGTAAAACTGGACGACGGGTTGTTTAAGGCGTAATAAAACCGGACCGGATCAAGCAGACATTCGCAGCTAAGGTGGATAACATGGAATACAAAAGAGTCTACGCGGAAATAGATCTTGACCGCATCGCCTCCAACATGCGGATCATCCGGCGGCTCACGCCCGCGCGGCGGAAGATAATGGCCGTGGTAAAGGCCAACGGCTACGGGCACGGGGCGGCCGAGGCGGCCAAGACCGCCCTCTACAACGGCGCGGACTGGCTCGGCGTGGCGATCTGCGAGGAGGGCGCGGCCCTCCGGGAAAACCATATCTTCGCGCCGATATTGGTGCTGGGCTATTCGCCGGAGCCGCTCTTCGACCTGGTCATCAGGCACGGCCTGACGCAGACCGTTTTTTCCGCGGAGACGGCCAAAACCCTCTCGGACGCCGCGCTCGTTTGCGGGAAAAAGGCGGACGTGCACATAAAGATCGACACGGGCATGAGCAGGCTCGGCTTTCTGCCGGGCAAAGAGGCCGTGCGCGAGATAGCGAAAGTGATGTGTATGCCCGGGATTTCGGTCACGGGCATATACACCCACTTCGCCCAGTCCGACCCGGCCGGGGCGGACTTTACATACGCGCAATACGCGCGGTTCCGGGATTTCCTCGCGCTTTTGGAGGAAAACGGGATCCGCATACCCATGACCCACGTCGCGAACAGCGGCGGGATACTGTACTACCCGGAGCTCGAGGCGGACATGGTCAGGGCCGGTATCATCCTCTACGGCCTGCCGCCGTCGGAGGACGCGGACTTCGCCGGCATGGGCTTCGGGCCGGCGCTTTCCCTCAAGACCCAGATCAGCCTGATAAAGCGCGTGCCCGCCGGCGTCAGCGTCGGATACGGCCGGACTTTTTTCACAAAGCGGCCGACGGACGTGGCCACCGTGCCGGTGGGCTACGCCGACGGCTTTTCCAGGCATATGTCCCGCGGCGGGCGCGTGCTCGCCGGCGGGCGGTACGCCCCTGTAATCGGCGCCGTCTGCATGGACCAGTTCATGATAGACGTCACGGACATCCCGGGGATCAAGGCCGGGGACGAGGTCGTGATCATCGGGAGCCAGGGGGAAAACGAGATAGGCGCGGAGGAGGTCGCGGCCGTGTCCGGGACGATCAACTACGAGATCGTATGCGGGATAGGCAGGCGGGTGCCGAGGGTGTACGTCAAGAACGGCGAGCCGCTCAGGACGGAATGGTATCAGTGATGCAAGTATATTTATCCGAAAAAAAGGGCATACTCCAGAGGAATGAGGGAAAGCGCACATCACGCGCATTGGCGCTCCGTTTTCCCGGCTATTCCGTGTCACGGGAGTGAATCGATTGATTGTACGCAGAGGAGACATTTTTTACGCCGACCTGAGCCCGGTCATAGGCTCGGAACAGGGCGGGGTCAGGCCGGTGCTGATCGTGCAGAACGACGTCGGGAACCGTTACAGCCCGACGGTCATCTGCGCGGCGATAACCTCCCAGATCAACAAGGCCAAGCTCCCGACCCATATCGAGATAGACTCGCAGCAGTACACGCTGGTCAAGGATTCCGTGATTTTACTGGAGCAGGTGCGCACCATCGACAAGAAGCGCCTGAGAGAAAAAATCTGCCGCCTGGACGATTACGTCATGAAAAAGGTGGACAGGGCGCTGTTGATAAGCATGGGGTTGCTCTAGTACATAAAGGTCGGGCGGAAGAGAAGGCGCTGGCAGTCGTCGACAGAAGCAAAGAAAGGTCCGGGGCGGATTCCGGACCTTTTTTGTTTATCTTTTATCTTTTATCTTTTATCTTTTATCTGTTACCTGTTACTTGTTATCTGTTAACTGGAGTATTACGGCAATTTAGCGTTCCTCAGTTAAATTGCCGTAATACTCCCTCCCTCCTTCGTAAACCGCCAGCAGGTTCCCGGCGGGCACGTCCCGCTGGATCGTGTGCGCCGGGGAGAGGATGTAGCCTCCGTCTTTGTCCAATACGGACAGGATCCGCTTCACTTCCGTTTTGATCTCGCCGGCGGAGCCCGCAGGCAACAGCCGCTGCGTGTCCACGCCGCCCCAGAAGGCCAGTTTGTCCCCGAAATTCTCTTTGAGCCGTTCGGGCTCCATCATGGCCGCGCCGGGCTGGATCGGGTTCAGTATCTCGACGCCGCAGGCGATAAGCGAGGGCAGCAGGCCGAACACGGAGCCGCAGGTGTGGTGCTTGAAAAAGGCTTTGGTGAACCGTTTGGTATATCGGACGCGCTCCGCGAAATAGGGGGCGATCATCTCGTCGAACATGCCGGCGGACATAAAGGGCGCTTTCTGCGTGCCGAAGTCGTCCCCCGACGTGGTGCAGTCGATATACGGCCCAAGCGCGCCGTAATAGGCGGCTATGACTTGCTTCTGATAGTCCAGGACGCGGCTGAAAAAGGCGTGGACGACCTCCGGCTCCGCCGCGAAGCGGAAGAGGAAGTCGTCAAACCCGAACATCCAGCAGCCCAGCTCGAAAACGCCGAAAACGGGATGCTCGGCGACGACGGCGTAATCGGTTTGCGTGTGAAGGAATTCGCCCTTTTCCGCCCATTTCTCAATCAAAGAGGCGTCCGCGCGGGACGGGTCCGGAAGCGGGTAATCCTCGACCTGGGCCAATGTCCGGCCCTTTAACGGGTTATGGCAAATCTCGCCGTGCCCGTTTATACGGCGGTAGCCTATGCCGAAGCTGTCGTAGCAAACGCCGGCCTCCTCGCGGCAAAAAGCCGTCCGCGGGGTCGGCATCCCCCCCACGCGCCGCGTGTCTATGTCCAACGCGATCAGGATCCGCTCGTCCAGGTTGTAATCGCCCCGCTTTTCCCCCGTTATCCCCAACAGGGCGGCCAGCTCGTCCTTCACGGTTTGGTCGTCCACGTCGGTCTGCGGTGAGCCGCACAGGTCGAAGACCGCCCTGTCGGGGCGGCCGTGGGTTACGGCGGCGCGGAAGCGTTCGCGGTGGGTCATGGAGTATATCCTCCTTCAATCAAACTCTCGGTTATATCCCTTCCGCTATCAAATCCCCGAACTCCTCCGTCCCGAGCAGCTTCTCCGGGTCGTCGCCGTCCCTGAACAGGTCTTTCGTCCTGTAGCCGTCCTCTAGCGCCTTTTCGACCGCCGCGTCCACCGCCGCCGCGGCTTTCGCGTCGTGCACGGTGTGCGTGAACAGCAGCGGCACGCACAGGATCGCCGACAGCGGGTTCGCGATGTTCTTGCCGGCAATCGACGGGGCGGAGCCGTGTATCGGCTCGTAGAGGCCGAAATCCGTACCGTTCAGGCTCGCCGACGGGAACAGGCCGATGGAGCCGGAAAGCACGGAGACCTCGTCGGAGAGGATGTCCCCGAACATGTTGGAGGTCAGGATCACGTCGAACTGCGCCGGATTCAGCACGCACTGCATGGCGGCGTTGTCCACGTGCATGTAGTCGAATTCCACGTCCGCGTAGGCGCGGCGCACGTCCTCCACGACCTCGCGCCAGAGCGCGCTGGAGCGGAGCACGTTGCTCTTCGCCACGAGCGTCACCTTGTTCCGGCGGGCGCGGGCCGTCTCGAAGGCCACCTTCGCCACCCGCGCGATCTCAGACTCCGCATAGGCCTCCACGTCATAGAACTGCCGCTCGCCGTTGACTATCCTCTCGCCCTTTTCGCCGAAATATATCCCGGAGACGAGTTCCCGGACGATCAGAATGCCGACGTTTTCGAGGTATTCGGGCTTCAGCGGCGAGAGGTTTATAAGCGGCCTGTATATCTTCGTCTCGCGCAAATTGGTGTAGAGGTTGAATATCTTTCGGAGCGGCAGCAGCGCCTTTGCCTCGACGCCGGCCCACTTGGGGTGGTTGATCTCCTCCGTCGGCCCGCCGAACGGGCCCTTCAGCAGCGCGTGGCAGGTTTTCGCGGCCTCCACGGTGGACTGAGGCAGCGGCTCGCCGTATAAATCGTAGGCCTCGCCGCTGACGGGCAGACGCACAAGCTCGAACTCGTATCCGAAGCGCCTCCCGCACGCTTTCAGCGCCTTAACCGCCTGGCGGATGATCTCCGGCCCGATGTAATCGCCCTCCAATAAACCGATTCTGTAAGTCATAATGTACCTCCCGGGGTTTGGATGTATTGCCGCAGGAGGCATTATAGCACGCCGGGGCGGGGAACTCAACGAATTTTGCTGGGGACGCCGCCAACGGCTGTTCCCTAATGTACAACGCCATCGACTGTCACCCTGAGCGCTGGCGAAGGGTCTTAAAGATTCTTCGCTGCGCTCAGAATGACGGTTGTATATTGTGGAATGATGCCACGGCTGTCCCCTAATGTACAACACCATCGACTGTCACCCTGAGCGCTGGCGAAGGGTCTTAAAGATTCTTCTCTGCGCTCAGAATGACGGTTGTATATTGTGGAATGATGCCCAGGGCGTCCCATTACCTGAATCTGCCGATAACAGCGGGACGTCGAGGGCGGCGTGCAACAGCGGGACGCCGAGGGCGGCGTACAACAACGGGACGCCGAGGGCGGCGTACCCTACTGCATTATAGCGTATCCACGAAAATTTTGCCGCACCCTTTCCGGACGCACGTCAAACTGCTGTCTTTTAACTTTTATCTGTTATCTTTTATCTGTTATCTGTTATCTCAAGCCGCCGTTCTTTGGCGGCTTGCCCGGCTTGCCATCGTTCCGTTCTTCATGATCTCCCTCCAGACCTCCGCGTCGTATTTCGCGTCCCAGGGCATCGTCAGCTTTATCTGCTCCCTTATTTCGCCCATCCGGGCGGGGTCCAGCATCCCCAGCGCGACCTTCGCGCCGTAGTCCCAGAGGCGCAGGCCCTGCCACTGCTCGTCCCAGGAGGCCAGAATGTGCCGGCGGAGGCCGGGATAGTCCATGTCCTCCACATCCGCGTTTTCCAGAAACTCCGGTATGTTGCCGTAAACCAGGCGGGTGCGCTCCGGGTTCGGGTCGCGGTAGGACCGGAGGAGCAAAGTGCCGTTGGTCTGGACGGAGGCGCCCGCGCCGTAGGCCCCGCCCATGTCGCGCACCTGGGGCCAGAGGTATTCGGCGTTCACGAGGCTCGCGGTCACCAGTAAAGAGCCGACGTCGGCCGTCTCGAAGTCGTAGCGCCCGCCGTGGACGACGCTTCGCGTGGAGGAAGTCAGCGCCGGGATCGACAGCATAAACGGCGGGAACCTGTATTTCACGCGCGAAGCCGACGCCTTGCCCCACGTGCTCATGAAGTCTGGCAGCGCGTTTTTGCATTTTTCGTAGGCGGCCGCGCTTCCCGTGAAGCTGGCGGTGCAGTAAGCCTGGTTCAGGATCAGCCGCTTGGCGTCGAGCAGGTTACGCTCGATCATCGGCCAGTAGTCGTCGCTGTCGATGTATTTGAGCAGCGCGTTCACGAAAATGTAATAGCCGAAGCCGTCGATCTCGTATGTGTACCGCCCGCCGCCCGTCAGCATGGCCAGACAGTCCGTGAGCGGCATTTTGCTGTCGTAATCGGCCTCGGCGGCGGCCTTGGCCTCGGCCAGAAACGTCCTGACGGCCCGCCTGTCCATATGCCCCGGGGCCATAGGGTCGAACTCGTCCGAGAGCGCCTTGACCGCGCCTGCGATGCCGCCGTCCAGAGCCATCACCTCGATGTTGAAGCGCGGGGTGTACGCGCCGGAATCGCAGTACGGATAGTCCACGGACATATAGCCCCGGAGGGAGCCTATGACGGAGGCGTCTTTGACGGACAGGCGGCTGTAAGAGCCCATGACCCCGGCCAGGACCTGAGCGTATGGGATCAGGCCCTGCGGCAGGGCGGACGCGTCGAACATCAGGTGCAGCGACGCGACCCCGTGGGTGTCCATGTCCGTGTGCACCAAAGCGGCCGCGCCGACGGCCTCCTCGGTGTAGTCCGGGGCCCTGCAGATCCCGTCCGGAAGGACGCGTTCGAGCCCGCTTCCTGCGCCCGATACGCCGCTGCTTTCCTCCTCGAGCCACTTGGCGTAGGCCGCCGCGCCGGCTTTGATCCGCGCGGCTTCCTCCTTGGACAGGCTTTTCCGCCTCTCCCGGAGGGCGCTGTCCATGCCGCCCAGGACTTCCGCGGCCTTCGCCGGCTCCATCGGCGTCATCAGCACCACGGAGGCGTGGGGGTTGTTGAGGATGCAGCGGCTCACCAGCCGCTTCACGTCTTTATTCCCAAATGTACGGACCGCTTTTTCCAGCCGCGCCTCCCGCCCGAGGCCGACGGCCGGGCCGCCGCCGTAGATGAAGCCCGCCATGGCCTGGATGTTCGCGTTGATCCCCCTCTGGGGCATGTTTTTGCCGAGGGCTTCGGAGAAAGAGCGCCTGTTCTTCAGCGCTTTGAACTGGCTTTGCGGCAGGCCGGCGCGGGAGAGCCGCTCGAAGCCGCTTCGGACGGCCGCTCTGGCGGCCTCGGCCTCGGAGGGCTCTATGCCGCTTATGACGACGCTCAAAACGCACTGGCTAATAATCGAGTAGAAGTCCGTCTGGATCAAAGCGCCGGGGAACCTGGCGGCGAGGTCTTTCTTGAGCGGGGACTCGTCGTTCAGGTCCAGCGCCTGCGTCAAAAGCTCCAGCTTTTCCATGTCCGGGCTGAAGCAGTCGCACACGGCGTAGGAGGCGGCCAAAGTCGCCTTGCTTCCGCAAGGGTACTCCGCGCGTAACAGCTTCGGCTCCTCGAAGGCAGGCTGGTTTAGGACGCGGGCGGAGTCGTTTTCCTTGGCCGGGAAAAAGGACAGATAGTTTTCGTCCAGGAGTTTCAGGGTTTTTCCGACGTCCTGCCTGCCGTATATAAATATGAGCGCGTTCGAAGGGACGTAGTTTTCGGCGTAGGTCTTCAGGAAATCCCCGTATGTGAGGCGGGTTATGGCGGCAGGCACGCCGCCGGAGTCGTAGCGGTACTGGGTGTCCGGGAACAGGGAGCGCATGACCGCCCTGGCGAGGTAGGCCCTGTCAGCGGAGTACGCGCCCTTCATCTCGTTGAGCACGGTCCCGTTGAATTTGAGCTCGCCGCCCTGGGGCCACTCCAGCCGCCAGCCCTCCCGCCGGAATATGTTCGGCTCGGCCAGCGCGCGCGGAAAGAAAATGCCGTCCAGGTAGGTTTTGATCAGAGCGCGGTAGTCGTCCTCGTCGCGGCTGGCCAGGGCGTAGAGCGTGAAGTCGGGAAACGTCATCGCGTTCAGGAAGGTGGCGGAGGAGTGGTTCGCCAGGTACACGAACGGGTTTTTCAGATCCGACCGCTCCGAGCCTCCGAGCAGGCAGTGCTCTATGATATGGTTCACGCCGGTGTCGTCGGTCGCCACGGTCCGGAAGCCGACGCCGAAGGTCTTCTCGGAGTCGTCCGCGTCCACGTAGAGGAGCCTCGCGCCAGACCCGGCGTGCTCCATATATATCGCCTCGCCCCCCAGAGCGGGGATATACTCCCGGGAGATCTCCCGGAAGCCGTGCGCGTCCGCTCCGGCGAAATCGGAGAGTTCGGCCTCGCCGGCGAAAGCGGAGGGCTCGGCCGCGTCCGCCTCCCAGCCGTCCGACGAGAACTCCATGACGAACACCAGAAAGCACACCCATACCGCGGTGACAAATTTAGACAATATACCATCCCTTTCGATATCAAAGCGGGGGAATCAAAACCTGTATCCGACCCACGGGAAACCTGATTGGCGCGGCGATTTTTATACGAATCTCGATTAAAATCTTCACAGTCTGTCGCCGAGAACGCCGCAGAAGCGTTCGGCGTTTCGGCTCCGCCTGTGAAGTTTTAATCTGAGATTCGTATTAGGCGGACAAGAGGCCGAAATTGACGCTGAGATATTATGCCAAAAGGGCGGGCGTTCTATCCATGTGATGTATAGCGTGTAATTTTCCTTGTGGACATCCGTCCCGGCATAAAGTATACTTCCCATTGCGGCGCCCTTCCTTTTTGTAAGCGGTAATCCCTCCTTGCCTGCCAGTATTCCCGTTTCGTTTGAAATTGAGCTTCAAACTTATTGTTTTTTCAGGTTAATCCGCGCTTTACAGATTTTTGGGGCGCTGCATGGGAGGTTAAATATATGACCTATTATGTGTCTCCAACCGGCGGCGACGGGAATCCCGGCACGCCGGGCCTGCCGCTGCAAACCCTGGCCGCGGCGGTGGACAGGTCCCGGTCCGGAAACGGGGAAAAGGAAATCGTGCTCCTGGCCGGGGAATACGAAAACACGCGCGTCGCGCTAGACAGCCGGGACAGCGGCCTGACGATCCGGGGCGAAGGCGGGCCGGTGCTCCGCGGCGGGATAAGGCTCTACGGATGGGAACCATGCGCCGGGGACGGCGGCCTTTACAGCCTCGCGCTTCCGGCGGGATTTGCCGGGAGCATCCGGATGCTGGAGATAAACGGCCGGCTGCGCCAACGCTCCAGGTATCCGAGGGAGGGGTTCCTCCTCCACAACAGCGCCTTTGCGTCGAACTGGATCAGCACCTCGGGCGGCGGATGGGACGTGAAGCCGACGGAGGACGAGCTCAGGCGGCTGGAGTACGACCCGGAGGTTTTGCCGGCGGGTTTCGACTGGGACGGCGCGGAGCTGACCGTCTTTCACAAATGGGACGAGACTTTGGCGGGAGTAAGCGCCCATGACCCGGAAAAGCGCCTGCTGACGCTGTCCGTGCCCTGCACTCATCCTCCCGGCGCGTTCGGGGTGAAAAAATTCGTCGTCTGGAACACACGGTTCGGTATGGAACCGGGGTGCTGGCGGCTCGGAACCGGCGGGAAGCTCCTGTACCGACCCTTTCCGGGGGAGGACATGCGCGGCGCGGCGGCTTATATACCGCTTTTTGAGAGCGTCATTACAATCGAGGGCGATGTCGCGGGGCTGACGATACGGGACGTCGCCTTCATGACGACCGCCTCGCCGGAGCGGCCGGCCGGCTTCGGCGCGGCGAAGACGACGGGCGCGGCCGACAGCGCGGCGCGCCTCGAGGACTGCGTTTTCAGCGGTCTGTCATTTCGGAACGCCGGCGGCTGGGGGCTGCGCCTGCACGGCGAGAACAAAAACGTCGCCGTCCGCGGCTGCCGGACCGCCGACACCGGCGGGGGCGGGATAATGCTGCGCAAGGGAACGAAATGCGCGATTACCGGCTGCACAGTCGAGCGCGCCGGGCTTATCCACCCGTCCGCGATAGGCATAGAGGCCCAGGGCTGCGAGGTGGCAAACAACGTCCTGCGCGACCTGCCCTACAGCGGCATATGCTACGGGGGCGGCGACGGCGGCGTCATCCGGGATAACTTTATCTCGAACGCGGTGGGCGTGCTGAACGACGGCGGGGGCATCTACGCGACTTTCTGCAACAACGGCGTGATCCGGGGGAACCACGTGGAGAACATCCGGCAGAAGGACGAGCCCGACTCCACGCGGAACGGCCTATATATCGACGAGCAGAGCCGCGGCTGGCTCGTCGAGGGGAACGTGACGGTCAACTGCACGAGCGCGATGATGAACCACATGTCCGGCAGCAACACGCTCCGGAACAACGTTTTCGCCGTCCCGGAAGGGGACCTGCTCGTCTCGTTCATCCGCTGCGAGGACTACCGCTTGGAGGCGAACGCGTTTCAGGCCGGCGGGAAGGTCACCTTGGCGGGGAAAAAGGGGGTGATCGCCGCATATGAGAGGAACTGGACGTACAGCGGCGCGGGGCGCGCGGAGCAGGTTTTAGTGGAGGAGGATTACTCGAGGTCGGAGGCGCGCGGACTGGGGCCCGACAGGCCGCTGGCCTGAATAGCCGCAACGCAAAAGGGGCGCCGTGTATAACTTGGCGCCCCTTTCTTAAGTTGTATCCTCTGCCGCCTCAGTAATTCTCCGCCTTTATCTCAAAAAACGCCTGCGGGTGCTTGCAAACGGGGCATGTGTCGGGCGCTTTCTTTCCGACGGCCACGTGGCCGCAGTTGCGGCAGACCCATACGCAGTCGCCTTCTTTAGAGAACACCAGCGAGCTGTCCACGTTGGCCAGCAGCTTCAAATAACGCTCCTCGTGCGTTTTTTCGACCGCGGCGACCATCTCGAACAGCGCGGCGATCCTTGTGAAACCCTCCGCTTTGGCTTCCTCCGCGAATTTCACGTACATGTCGGTCCATTCGTAGTGCTCGCCGGCGGCGGCGTCTTTCAGGTTAGCGGCGGTGGTGGGGATATCGTCGCCGTGGAGCAGCTTGAACCAGATCTTGGCGTGCTCCTTTTCGTTTTCTGCGGTCTCGTTAAACAGGGCCGCGATCTGCTCGAAGCCTTCTTTTTTGGCCTTGGCGGAGTAATATGTGTATTTGTTGCGGGCTTGGGATTCCCCCGCGAAAGCCGCCATCAGGTTGGCTTCGGTCCTGGTGCCTTTTATATCCTCCATGTTATCCTCTCCGGCTTCCTTAATTATTGTAAATTCATGCTTTTGCCGCTCCGCCGCCGCTCAGTTTCGCGTCGGTGGGGAACGGGTTGTTGTAGATCCTCGCCGCGAGCTCCGTGTCCAGACTCAGGAGAAGCCCCTTGTTGTCGCCGATCATCTTAAGTTTCGTCAATATGTCCGTGGCGTTGGCCTCTTCCTCGACCTGCTCGTTCACGAACCACATGATGAACTGATAGCAGGCGTGGTCGTTTTCCTTCATCGCGAGGGTCGCGATCTTGTTGATGCGCTCGGTGACCTTCTGCTCGTGGGCGAGGGTCTTTTCGAAAACGTCCTGCAGGCCGGTGAAATTCGTCTCCGGCGCTTCGATCGCCGGGAGGGACGGATTTACGCCGCGGTCGATGAGATACTGGTACATGTGTATCGCGTGGGCCGTTTCCTCCCGCGTCTGGATGTACAGCCAGTTGGCCGCGCCCTTCAGGCCCGAGCCTTCGGTATAGGCGGACATGGAAAGGTAGAGATACGCCGAATAGAACTCGGCGTTCACCTGGTCGTTCAGCGCCTTGGCCAATTTTTCGCTTATCATGTGGATTTCATCCTCTCTTTGGTTATTGCTGATAGGATTATAGTGAGATTGGGATAAAGTGTCAATATGAAACCGTTAAATTCTTATTCCGCCACGCTTACCCCGAACACGACGTCCTCCCCGTTCACGCTCCATTCCTTCACATAACCCGCGCCCTCCGGCGGATTGCCGCTTATCAGCGCGTCAGCCAGTACGTCCTCCGCGATTTCCCCGCCGTTCGCCTGGATGACGCCGGCGATCTTCCCGCTGCCGCCGTAATATACGCGTATCCTGTCGGTCACGTTGAAGTCCGCCTCTTTGCGCATGGTCTGAAGCTTGCTGATAATCTCCCTGACAAAGCCCTCCTCGATCAGCTCCGGCGTCAGCGCGGCGGACAGGACGACCGTCACGCCGCGGTCCGACGCCAGATAATAGTTTTCCATCCTGCCGGTTTCCGTGAGCACGTCGTCGGCGGTGAGAACGACGCTTTGCCCCTCGACCGTGAGCACAGCCTCTCCCTTGCGAAGCTCCGCCATAAAGGCGTTGCCGTCCACGGCCCTGAGTGCTTCGCCGATCTTCGGGACGAGCTTGCCGTACTTCGGCCCGAGGGCGCGCAGCTGCGGCTTGAACGAGTATGCCGTGAACCTCTCCGCGTCGGCGATGAACTCCAGGTTTTTCACGTTCAGCTCGTCCGCGACGATCGCCGCCGCCTCTCCGGAGAGCGGCGCGGCCATATCCGGCGCGCATACGTACATGTCCCCTATCGGCTGCCTGTTCTTGATGCCGGCCTCGTTCCTGGCAGCCCTGCCGAGGACGACGATCTTCAGCACGTCGTCCATCTCGCGCTCGAGACCCGCGTCGATCAGGCTTTGGTCAAAGGCCGGAAAATCGGTGAAGTGCACGCTCTCGGGCGCGTTGGGGTCCACGTTACTCACGATGTTCCGATATATGCTCTCGGCCAGAAACGGCGTGAACGGCGCGGTCAGCTTGGCCATCGCGACCAGCGCCCCGTAAAGCGTCATGTAGGCGGCGACCTTGTCCTTCTCCATGCCGCCGGCCCAGAAGCGCCCGCGGCACCTGCGCACGTACCAGTTGCTGAGCTCGTCCGCGAAGGCGTTCATCGCGCGGGCGGCCTCCGTCACCTCGTAGTTTTCGAGGCGGGCGTCCACGGTCTTTATCAAAGTGTGCAGCCGCGACAGGATCCACCTGTCCATCGTGGAGAGGGAGGCCCTGTCGGGCGTGTGTTTCGTCGGGTCAAACTGGTCGATCTCCGCGTAAAGGGTGTAAAACGCGTAGGTGTTCCACAATGTGCCCATGTATTTCCTGCGCCCCTCTGCCACGACCTCCTCGTAAAACCTGCTGGAGAGCCACGGCGCGCCGACTGTGTAGTAATACCACCTGACCGCGTCCGCGCCCTGAGAAGCTATGATGTCCATGGGTTCGACCGCGTTGCCCTTGCTCTTGCTCATCTTCTTCCCGTCCCTGTCCTGGATGAGGCCGGTGACGATCACGTTTTTGTAAGGCGAACAGTCGAATACCAGTGTGCTGATCGCCTGCAAAACATAGAACCAACCCCTCGTCTGGTCGAGAGATTCGGAAATGAAGTCCGCCGGAAACCTCGAGTTGAATATGTTCTCGTTTTCAAACGGATAATGCCACTGGGCGAACGGCATTGACCCCGAGTCGAACCAGCAGTCTATGACCTCCGGCACGCGGCTCATCGTCCCTCCGCATTCGCAGCGCAGGTGCACTGCGTCGATATACGGCCTGTGTAGCTCGATCTCATCCGGCGCGTCGAAGCTCAGGCTTTTAAGCTCCGCGACGCTCCCGACGGCCAGCCTTTTTCCGCAGTCCAGGCACTCCCAGACAGGCAGGGGCGTGCCCCAGTACCTCTCTCTGCTCAGGCTCCAGTCGATCACGTTTTCCAGGAAATTGCCCATCCTTCCGGTGCGGATCGTGTCCGGCATCCAGTTGACGGAGTTGTTGTTCCTGATAAGCTCGTCCCGTTTTTTGGTCATTTCGATGAACCAGGCGTCGCGGGCGTAATAGATCAGCGGCGTGTCGCATCGCCAGCAGTACGGGTAGTCGTGCTCGTAGTCGACCGTTTTGTACAGCTTTTCCGTCTCGGCCATGTTCCGGATTATGAGCGGGTCGGCGGCCTTGACAAACATGCCGGCCCAGGGTCCGACCTCCGGCGTGAAATTGCCCTGCGTGTCCACGAGCTGGACGACGGGCAGGCCGTTCTTTTTGCCGATCCGGTAGTCGTCCTCGCCGAAGGCCGGGGCGATATGCACGATCCCGGAGCCGTCCGTCAGCGTGACGTAGGAGTCGCATACCACGAAGCAGCACTTTTTGTCCGATTCGTAAAAACCGAACAGATTCTCGTACTCCAGCCCCGCCAGAGCCGTTCCGGGAAAGGTCTCCAGTGTCTCGCTCTTTTCGAGCAGAACGCCGTCGGCCAGGGCCGCGGCCAGGATATACACGCAGCCGCCGCTTTGGACGCGCGCGTACTCCACGTCCGGGTTGACGGCCAAAGCCACGTTCGACGGCAAAGTCCACGGCGTCGTCGTCCAGGCCAGAAGATAATCGTTTTCGCGGTTTTTAACCTTGAACTTGGCGAAAACGGACGTCTCTTTCACGTTTTTGTAACCCTGGCCGACCTCGTGGCTCGAAAGCGGCGTCCCGCAGCGCGGGCAGTAGGGCACGACCTTGTGGCCCTTGTATATGAGGCCCATGTCCCATATTTTTTTAAGCGCCCACCATTCGGACTCTATATACGTGTTATGGTAGGTGACGTAGGGGTCGTCCATGTCGGCCCAGAAACCGACGCGGTCGCTCATTTCGCGCCATTCCGCCTCGTATTTCCAGACGCTCTCCTTGCACCTGCCGTTGAACTGTTCGATGCCGTATTTCTCGATGTCCGGCTTTCCGCTCATGCCCAGGGACTTTTCGACCTCCCGCTCCACGGGCAGGCCGTGGGTGTCCCAGCCCGCCTTGCGCAGGACGTCAAAGCCCTTCATCGTCCTGTAGCGGGGCACCAGGTCCTTGAACGCGCGGGTTATGACGTGGCCGATGTGGGGCTTGCCGTTGGCCGTGGGCGGCCCGTCGTAGAACGTGAACTTCTCGCCGCCCTCGCGAAGCGTCAGGCACTTCTCGAAAATCCGGTTTTCCTTCCAGAATTTCAGGATCTCCAGCTCCCTCGCGGCAAAATCCAGGTTTGTGTCGACTTTTTCGTACATGGCTATTCTCCTTTTCGCGTTGGTTTCGCTTATTTATTAGGAACTGTCCAGAAATAAACTGATTAAATATTTTTTTGAAACGCCGTAGAAACGTTCGTCGTTTCAAAAAAATGTGCATGTTATTTCTGGACAGTTCCTTAGCCGTGAAAAATATAAAACGCCCTTGTCTACAGGACAAAGGGCGCGCACGTCGCCTTGCACCACCTATAAAAGCCCGGCTGAACGGCGTTTTGCGGCGGTACGGTCTATGTCGGAGCGCGAAAACATCAGCCTCCTGTGTCGCGTCGTTGGCAAATGTTTTCAGTATCCGGCATATATCGCCGCAAAGCGTCTTACCGGTTATCCGATAACGGGGGATCGCCGTCGGAGCTTAATGGGCCCGGTTTAGGTAAAACGGGGCCGTTCGGTCCGCCGCTGGCCGCGCGCCGGCCTGATACGAATCTCAGATTAAAACTTCACAGGCGGAGCCGAAACACAGAACGCTTCAACGGCGTTCTCGGCGATAGACTGTGAAGATTTTAATCGAGATTCGTATGAGAATCCGTAACAAATCCGCCGAAAAGCCGCCCCGGCGGTCGGATACAGATTCTGATCCCGCATGATCTCCGGTTCAAACTTCGCTTTGCGCGGCGCGCTTCGCTGGTTTTCATCGGAATTATCCGGAATCGGTACGGCGCGCCGCCGGCATGGGGATGTCCACGGGAAACGGTATTCCGTTTGAAACCTGAGCGTTTCCCTCGAACCGCGCGGATATTGCCGCGCAAGTTCTTGATCTGAGGCTCCGACCGCCGGGCTTCCACCGTCCCCGGCTCTCTGGCGTATGATTCGGGCCGCCGCCTCAAGGCGCCATGCCGCCGCGTTTGCTAAATGATTATGGTATTTAGTATATCGTATTTTTTGGATTTGTAAAGAGCGGCGGGCGCGGCAGGGCGCGGCAGGGCGCGGCAAATTTTCGTGGTATATCATAAGAAAATCGTAGGAGACGCCCTCCAGGGCGTCCAGTTACCTGAATCTGCCGACAGCTGCGGGACGCCGAGGGCGGCACGGGAGGTCGAGAGAGGCGCGGGACGCCGAGGTCGGCGTCCCCTACGGTATTATGGCGATCCCACGAAATTTTGCCGCACCCGGCGCGGTGGGGCGCGGTAAATTTATAAAAATAGGGAGATAATTTACATAAACTTATTGACAAATTACTGGATATGCTTTACAATAAATCAAACCGCAACGAAAGGAGCCCAATATGGACAAGAGCATGTACAGCCTTATGCTGACGGACAGCATTGTCAGGGAGATCGACCGGCTGGCCTACGAGCGGAACACGAACCGGTCAAACCTTATAAACCATATTCTGGCCGATTATCTGCAGGTGAAAACGCCGGAGATGCACATCAGGGAGATTTTCAGCCTGATGACGGAGCGGCTTAACAGCCTGGCGGGGTTCAAGGTGCAGGGCCTGCCGTCGGACTTCTGCATAGCTGTCAAGAGCCCGCTGGACTACAAATACCGCCCCACGATCAAGTATTCCGTGGAGATCTACCGCAGCCGGGAAGAGGCCGTCGGGGAGCTTAGGGCCGTTTTCCGAACCCAGCACGGCGCGCTTCTGGCCCGCCTGGCGGCGTTTTTTGAGCTGTGGATAAAAATGGAAACGTATTACATCGGCAAGCTGACCGCGCCTGTCCGCTACGGCGTGGAAGAGGGGCGGTTCAGGCGGACGTTCATGCTTCCGGCCGGCGGGGAGGTCACGAACGAGACTTTGGGCAGGGCCATCGGCGACTACATCGAGATGTTCGACAGCGTGCTAAAGCTGTACCTCTACAGCCCCCAGCCGGACGCCGGGGAGGTCGAGAAACGGTATGTGGAGTATTTGAAAAACGGAATGGTCATTATCTGACAGGTATAGGAGGGAAATTCCATGACGACACAGAACTTCACCCAAAAATCCCAGGAAGCCGTCTCCACCGCGCAGAAGATTGCGCTGGAGAACCAGAACATGCAGATCGAGCCGGAGCACCTGCTCTACGCCTTGCTCGACCAGGAGGACGGCCTGATCCCCCGCCTGTTCGAGAAAATGAACGCCGACGCGGACGCCGCCCTCTCTATGCTCGACGCGGCGATCGCGCGGATACCCGGCGTCTCCGGCCCCGGCCGCGAGCCGGACAAGGTCTACGTGTCCATGGCCGCGGACAGGGTCCTCGCGGAGGCGGAGCGCCAGGCCAAGAGCTTCGGGGACGAGTATGTCTCCGTGGAGCATATATTCCTGGCCATTTTAGAGAAGCCGAGCCCCGCGGTCAAGGATATTTTCCGGGCGCTGGGCCTGGACAGGGCTAAATTCCTGGAGGCTCTGAAAGAAGTCCGGAATAGCGCGCGCGTAACCAGCGACAACCCCGAGGCCACCTACGAGGCCCTGGAAAAATACGGCTACGACCTGGTGCGCCGCGCCAAAGAGCAAAAGCTCGACCCGGTCATCGGCCGGGACACGGAGATCAGGAACGTCATCCGCATCCTCTCGCGAAAGACTAAGAACAACCCCGTTCTGATCGGAGAGCCCGGCGTCGGCAAGACCGCCATCGTGGAGGGCCTGGCCATACGCATAGTCAAGGGCGACGTGCCGGAGGGCCTTCGGGACAAGACCATCTTCTCTTTGGACATGGGCTCGCTGATCGCGGGCGCGAAGTACCGGGGCGAGTTCGAGGAGCGGCTGAAAGCCGTGCTGAACGAGGTCAAAAACAGCGACGGCCGGATCATTCTGTTTATCGACGAGCTGCACACGATCGTCGGGGCCGGCAAGACGGACGGGGCCATGGACGCGGGAAACCTTTTGAAGCCGATGCTGGCCAGGGGCGAGCTGCACTGCATAGGGGCCACCACGCTGGACGAGTACCGCCGGTATATCGAAAAGGACGCGGCCCTGGAGCGGCGCTTTCAGCCGGTCATGGCGGACGAGCCGTCCGTGGAGGACACCATTGCCATCCTGCGCGGCCTGAAGGAGCGCTACGAGGTGTTCCACGGCGTGCAGATCACCGACGCCGCGATAATAAGCGCCGCGACTTTGTCCCACAGGTACATCTCCGACCGCTTCCTGCCGGACAAGGCCATCGACCTGATCGACGAGGCCTGCGCGATGATCCGGACGGAGATAGACTCCATGCCGACGGAGCTGGACGAGATATCCAGGAACATCATGCACCACGAGATAGAGGAGGCGGCGCTTAGACGCGAGACGGACAGCCTCTCCCTGGAGCGCCTCGCGAAGGTGCGCAAAGAGCTCGCGGAGCTGAAGGAGACGTTCGGCGCGATGAAGGCCGGGTGGGAGAGCGAGAAGGCCGGGATCGCCGCCGTCGCCAGGACGAAAGAGGAGATCGAGCGGGTGAACGCGGAGATGGAAAAGGCCGAGCGGGAGTACGACTGGGACAGGCTGGCGGCGCTTAAATACGGCGAGCTGCCGAAGCTCCGGGAGCGGCTGGCGGAGGCCGAAAAAAACGGCGGGGACAGGAAAAACACGCTTATCCGCGACAAAGTCACGGACGGGGAAGTGGCCAAGATCATCGCCCGCTGGACCGGCATCCCGGTGACAAAGCTGCTGGAGGGCGAGCGCGAGAAGATCCTGACTTTGGACGAGGCATTGCATAAGCGCGTCGTCGGCCAGGACGAGGCCGTCACGAAGGTGTCGGAGGCGATCATCCGCTCCAGGGCGGGCATCGCGGACCCGAACCGGCCGGTGGGCTCGTTCCTGTTTCTCGGGCCGACGGGCGTCGGCAAGACGGAGCTGGCCAAGGCCTTGGCGGAGAACCTGTTTGACGACGAGCGCAATATCGTGCGGATAGACATGTCCGAATACATGGAGAAATACTCCGTCTCGCGGCTTATCGGCGCGCCTCCGGGCTACGTCGGCTACGAGGAGGGCGGCCAGCTGACGGAGGCCGTGCGCCGCAGGCCGTACTCCGTCGTGCTCTTCGATGAGATCGAGAAGGCCCATAAGGACGTGTTCAACATACTGCTGCAGATACTGGACGACGGACGGGTCACGGACTCCCACGGCAAGACCGTGGACTTCAAGAACACGATCATCATCCTGACGTCCAACATAGGCTCCGAACTGCTGCTTTCGGGCATCGGGCCGGACGGGGCGGTCGCGGAGGGCGTGAAAGAGGCTGTACGCGCCTCGCTGAACCAGTATTTCAGGCCGGAATTCCTGAACCGGCTGGACGAGATCGTGTTCTACAAACCGCTGACAAAGCCGGAGATACACAGGATCATCGACATATTGATACAAAAGCTCTCCGAGCGCCTCGGGGAGCAGAGGCTTTCAGTCGTTCTGACGGAGCGGGCGAAGGATTTCGCCGCGGAGAGCGGCTACGACCCGGCCTACGGCGCGCGGCCTCTGAAGCGGTTCATACAGAGCAAAATCGAGACCATGATAGGAAAGATGCTCCTGAAAGGGGAGTTCGAGGCCGGGACGGAGATCGTGGTGGACGCGGAGGACGGGGAGCTTGTGGTAGTCAATCACAAAGGCGCATAACTGCTCTAAAATTCGCATAGAACCTGTATTCGGCGGTGTTATGCAGTTCTGCGGGTCTGCGGGTCGAATACAGGTTCTTAAAATTGTGTTGTAATTTGGAATGGGATGGGTTATAATTTTTTGGACAGGATGGAACGGCCCGACAAATTCCCGAAAGGACCGATCAAAGATGAGCAATGAGGAAAAAATCCTGCACGCCGTTGAAACTCTGGTGATCATGCAGACGGCGACGCAGACGGAAATTGCGGGAATTAAAATAAAGATCGAAAATATCGAGAACCGTCTCGGGAACATCGAGAACCGTCTCGAAAACGTCGAGAACCGTCTCGAAAACGTCGAGAACCGTCTCGAAAACGTCGAGAACCGTCTCGAAAAC
>Ga0209629_10000465_pt1 | contig 22171 bp, 18 predicted proteins | sample TergutCu122P5_FD_187286 | JGI IMG/M metagenome (GOLD analysis project Ga0209629, IMG submission 187286) | Cubitermes ugandensis P5 segment gut microbial communities from Kakamega Forest, Kenya - Cu122 P5 (SPAdes) (version 2) | ecosystem: Host-associated > Arthropoda: Insects > Digestive system...
GATGTGCGCGAGGCCGGAGAAGAGTTTCATTCCGGCGATACGCTGTTGCCGCAAGGCGCGGTGCTGCAGGCGCGGGAACTGGCCCTTTTGGCGGCGGTTGGTATCAGCGAGGTCGCCGTCTTCGCGCCGCCCCGTGTCGCCATTCTCATCACCGGCACCGAGCTGGCCCGCTTTGATGATGCCGCCATCCGCCCGCATCAGATCCGCGATTCCAACTCGTTGATGCTGGCGGCGGCGGTGCGGGAGTGGGGCGGCGAAACCGTTAGCGTGCGGCAACTGGAAGATTCTCTCGCCGCGACCACGGCGGCCGTTGCCGATGTCTCCGGCGCCGAGATTATCCTCTGCTCCGGCGGCGTGTCGGTTGGCCGCCACGATCATGTCAAGGAAGCGGCGCTCGCGGTTGGGTTCAGACAACTCTTCTGGAAGGTGCGGCAGAAGCCGGGCAAACCACTGTTCGTTTGCCGCAAGGGCGACAGCCTCCTGTTCGGGCTGCCGGGCAATCCGGTCTCGGCCTACATGTGCTTCCGCAAGTATGTCGCCCCGGCGCTGGCCCATCTGACCGGAAAGCGGCGTGACGAGCGTTTGGTTTGCGGTGTGGCGGCATCACCATTTGGCAATGACGACAACCGCACCTATCTGACACGGGTGCGAATCGAGTGGCGTCATGAGGCGCCGCCTCTGGTCGTCAAATTGCGGCACCAGGCCTCACATATGCTGACCGGCCTGGTCGGCGCCGATGGTTTCGTCACCCTGGAGCCAGGCCAGGTGATTGCCGCCGGAGCGCCGATTGAAGTCAGCCTGTTTTAGACGGTTGGAGAAAGGGTTCTTCCTCCTGGCTCGATGAAGGATTCTCATCAAATCCTTCAAATCACGCGTCAGAATGCTCGCTGTCAGCGCCACGTATTCCCTGGCAATCTATGGACCTGCGGCCAGCATTTCGGTGCCGGTCAGCTTGCGGTCGATGGGCATGGCAATGCGGGCAGAAAATCAGACAATATAAAAGTTTAAATTTGAAATTGTCTGATTATTTTGCTATTGTCTCTTATCCACCGCATGACTTATTCCATTTCTAATTTCAGAATGCGCTGACCCTCTCCCCCGTCCCCTCTCCCGCAAGCGGGCGAGGGGCGATCATTCGCGGAACATTCACGTCTTTTCCCTCTCCCGCTGGTGGGAGAGGGTGGCGCGAAGCGCCGGGAGAGGGCTAAATAGAATTGGACTTAACACCAAGGAACAGGACATGATCGAACGCGGCCTTACACCATATTTTCAAGAACTTAGCACGAAATTTCAAATTGTTACTTTGTTCGGGCCACGCCAGTCCGGAAAAACTACGCTGTGCCGTGCCGCCTTTCCGGATTGGGGCTATGTCAATTTGGAGCTGCCCGTCAACCGGCAGCTTGCCGCTCAGGATTCGCTCTCGTTTTTCAAACAATTCCCGCCACCGGTGATCATCGACGAGGTACAGCGGACGCCGGAACTTCTCAGCCATATTCAGGTGATGGTCGATGAAAACAAACGGGCCGGGCAATTTATCCTGACTGGTTCGCATCAGCCGCGCTTGCTGGAAGGAATCAGTCAATCGCTGGCCGGGCGCACCGCTATTCTCACCCTATTGCCTTTTTCCATCGCCGAACTGGCGGCGGCAGGTGTGACCCTTGACCGTGATGAGTATATTTTCACTGGCTTTCTGCCGCGAGTTTATGACCAGAACTTGCCGCCCGTCCGTGTCTATGAGGACTATTACCGCACCTATGTCGAGCGTGATGTTAGGCTGATCATGAATATCAGCAATCAGCTCGCCTTTGAAATGTTCGTGAAACTCCTGGCCGGACGGATAGGCCAAGTGGTGAATCTGCACAGCTTGGCCGGCGATGTCGGTGTGTCGGCGACGACCCTGAAAACCTGGTTATCGGTACTCGAAGCCAGCTTTATCACCTTCCGTTTACCCTGCTATTACAACAACTTTGGCAAACGCATCACCAAGGCGCCGAAAATCTACTTTACCGATGTCGGCCTGGCCGCGCATTTGCTGGGGATTGAATCGCCGAGTCAGGTAGCCCGCGACCCGCTCTTGGGCGGGCTTTTTGAAAATATGGTGGTGATCGAGGCGCTGAAAGCCCGCTACAACGCCGGAAAACCGGCAAATCTCTATTACTTTCGTGGTCAGAACGGGGTGGAGGTCGATTTGATTTTAGACCGGGCCAGACGCCTGCATCTGTTTGAGATCAAAGCGTCGATGAGCGCCGATCCTTCTTTCGCCCGTCATCTCCTCCACTTTATGAAGAGTGTTTCCGCGGCTAAGACGGCGCATGTGCTCTATGCCGGCCAGAATTGGCCCGGACGCGGTTATTCTTTTGCCCATTTCAGCGATACGGCACGGCTGGTGATGGAGGATGGTTGACAGTCCTCGACACCCTCAGCCCCGTCATCGCGAGGCGGCGCAGCCGCCGTGGCGATCCAGTTGTTTTCTGGATTGCTTCGCTGCGCTCGCAAAGACGGCTAAAATCTTCCTTCGCTTTTATGTGGCAGACATAACTTTATGAATTTGCACGAATTTTTTATCGCAGGGTAGGGTGACATAGGCAGCAGCGGACACGAATATTGTTCTAGCCCTCACCTTGTAGCAAAGTGGGGCCAGAAGATGCCGCTCACGCGCCTTGAGCGTTCTCGGTATCCGGCGTCCCGGCGGGCGCCGTCTGGACGCGCCGTTTCCGGTAGTCCTCAAGCCATTGCCGCGCCTCTTCAACGGCTTTTTGCAGCTCGGCCTCACCGCCTTCTTGGCCGCGCAGGCTGGTAATCAGCTTGGTCAGCTCGGGTGCCCGCAGGCCGCTGCTTTGGGCGATGATGGCCCAGCGCAAGGCGGCCTGTGGCTGGTTCTCTTCGGCCAAAAGTAGCGCCAGATTTTTCATGCCCTCGAGATTGCCGGTTTGGGCGCTGCCGGTGAAAGTCTTTATCGCTATGTCACGGTCGGCCTTTTGCCCAAACAGACCGTGGAGAAAGATCATGGCGATGGTGTTGTAAGCGGCGCCTTCCCCGGCCTTGGCCGCTTGCTTGAGCAGTTCCAGGCCCTTGGGCACATCCTTGGCCAGGCCGTGTGCCTCAGCCTGGCCGCTGAGATGGAAAATGGCTACCTTATGGGTGGCTTTGGCCGAGCCGAGACCCATCGCCTGGTTATAGGCGGCGGTGGCTTTTGTCAGATCGACGGCGGCGCCTATGCCAATTTCATAGCACAATCCGGCGCGAAAGCCGGCTTCAGCATTCTTGGCATTCGCCGCCTTTTCATACCAGGCGAGGGCTTTGGTGAAATTTTTCGCTATACCCAGGCCTTTTTCATACAATTCACCGACGGCGAGCATCGCTTCGACGTTGTCCTGTTCGGCGGCGACCAGCGCCTGGCTGAACAGAGTTTGGGGATTGACTGCCGGTGCCGATGCCCCCGGCGCCTGTTGTTCTTCACTCATGGATTCGTTCCTGTGGTTTGATGGTTTGCCCTTGGCGTTTTCGTTTTTTTACATCCACGCCCGCGCCAGCTCCCAGAGCATTTTCGTCGCCAAAACAAAGAGCAGCACGGCAAATACCCGCTTCAGGGTATCGACCGGCAGACGGTGCGCCAGGCGCACGCCGAACGGCGCGGTCATCATACTGAAGATGACGATGCCGAGGCAGGCCGGCAGGTAGACATAGCCCAAAGAGTAGGGCGGCAGATTCGCTGCCTGCCAACCGTTGTAGATATAACCTATGGTTCCGGCAATGGCAATTGGCAGGCCAATCGCCGCCGAGGTGCCGATGGCGTGATGGACGATAACACCCGACCACAGCATGAAGGGCACTGACAACGAGCCGCCGCCGATACCGACCAGGCTCGATACGATGCCGATGCCGCCGCCGACGGCGCTGAAGCCAACCAGGCCCGGCAGTTCCCGCGAGGCTTTCGGCTTTTTCCCGGCCAGCATCTGCCAGGTCATGGTGTAGAGAAAAACGACAAATACCGCCTTCAGCCACAGGGTGGGCATGGCCGAGGCGAGGCACGAACCGAGAAAGGTGCCGATGAGGATGCCGGGCGTAATTTTCTTGACGATGTCCCAGCGCACGGCGCCGCGCCGGTGGTGTGACATAAAACTGGAAATGGAGGTGAAGATGATGCTGGCCATCGAGGTGGCGAGTGCCATGTGCATGATCATGTCGTGATGCACGCCCTGAAGCGTCAGGGTGTAGATGAGAACCGGCACAATGACCAGGCCGCCGCCGATACCGAGCAAACCGGCAAGAACACCGGCCACGGCGCCGATGGCGGAGTATCCTAAAATAATGACCAGCATATTTTCCATGTTTCCCTCATTTGCCCATTATGAAAGACGGCCAGGATTTTTCGGCCAGCGGTGACGACGGGCGTTATTAAAACCGCCTGACGGCATACGTCAAGAGCGGTGATGAGAATGCCGCCGCATTAGCTTTCGCCGGACTGCCGCCAAAAAGTGCCGCATACGCCTCTTTTCCGCCGCCCCGCTCGCCGCTTTGTGCTATAGTGGCGAATCATCGCAGCCATCATCATGACGATTGCATTTCCGGCCGGCTTGCCCGGACAAAAATGATTTCCATGCCTGTTTCCGTTCTCCCCGATCTGAAAGACTTCGACCAGCGGCAACTGATTGATTTCCTCGCCTCGCTCGGCCAACCAGCCTTTCGCGGGCGCCAGGTCATGGCCTGGCTGTACCGCCACGGCATCACGACCACGGCGCAGATGACCGATCTGGCTAAATCATGCCGCGAGCTGCTCGCCGAAAAGGCCATTATTTCCCGCTTCGACGAGCCGATCATCGAGAGGTCTTTGGATGGCAGTGTCAAGTTCGGTTTCCGCCTGCACGATGGCCATATCATCGAATCGGTGCTGATTCCCGAGGAAGACCGCAACACCCTGTGTATTTCCTCGCAGGTCGGCTGCGCCATGGACTGCGTCTTTTGCCTCACCGCAAAAATGGGCTTTATCCGTAATCTGCGCCCGGCGGAGATCGTCAACCAGGTCTGCGCCGCCCGCGACTATCTTTTGGCGCTGCCAGAAGATGCGCGGATCGGCCCGGATCGTGTCACCAACCTCGTCTACATGGGCATGGGCGAACCGCTGAACAACCTCGAACATGTCCTGACCTCGATTTCTATCCTCACCGAGCAGAAGGGCTTCGACCTCACCGGCCGCCGGATTACCGTTTCCACCTGCGGCATCGTGTCGAAGATGCGGCTTTTAGGCGAAAACTGCGCCGTCAACCTGGCCGTTTCCCTGCATTCGGTCGATGACCGGGTGCGCGGCCGGCTGATGCCGGTCAACCGCCGTTATCCGGTGGCGGAGCTGCTGGCCGCCTGCCGCTCCTACCCGATGCCGAAACGGCGGCGGATCATGTTCGAGTATCTGATGCTCGCCGGCGTGAATGACTCCGAGGACGACGCCCGGCTGCTGGCGGCGAAACTGCGTGGTATCCCCTGTAAAATCAATCTGCTGCCGTTCAACGAATGTCCGGGATTGCCTTTCGCCGCTTCGGATATGGCGGCGATCCTCCGCTTTCAGAAAATCTTGCTCGACGCCCACTATTCGGTTTTCATCCGTCAGAGCCGGGGCGGCGATATTGCCGCCGCCTGCGGCCAACTCGCCGGCCGCGCCGCGAGTTAAACCCGTACCGGGAGACCATCATGACTGATTTCGCCGACTTACCGGCCATGGAGTATCTGCGCGGCAGCCGTCATGCGCGGGCCGCCGTCAACCAGTGGAAAAAAACGAAAATCGCCGACGCTCCGGTTTTCAAAACCTATCCGGAGGCCGAGGTCATCGCCTTGCCCACCGCATGGGAATTGGCCGAGACGAGAATCCAGCCGCTTTTGCAACAGCGGCGCTCAATCCGCAAATTTTCCGATAAACCCCTGTCGCTGCCGCATCTCGCCTTTATGCTGTGGGCGGCACAGGGGATCACCGGCAAGGCTGGCAGCTATCTGTTTCGCACGGCGCCGTCGGCGGGCGCCCTCTACCCGGTCGAAACCTACTGCGCCGTCGAGCGTGTCGAGGGCCTACCACCGGGCTTGTATCATTTTCATGCCGGGCATTTTCACCTGGAACGGGTGCGTGCCGGCGCTCTTGGCGAAGACATCGCGCTTGCCTGCCTTGGCCAGCAATTCATGGCGCGGGCGGCGGTCAACTTTATCTGGACGGCGGTGCTGCGCCGCAATTTTCACAAATACGGCGATCGCGGCCTGCGCTACGTCTTCCTCGATGCCGGGCATATCTGCGAAAACCTCCTGCTTGCCGCCGGCGCCATCGGCGGCGGTGGCTGCCCCGTGGCTGCTTTTTTCGATGAGGAAGTCGACGCCATCGTCGGCATCGACGGCGAAGAAGAAACGGCGCTGTATCTGGCCAGTGTCGGCTGGCAAGCCTGATTACTTCTGGGATGGACTGAGCGTCAAATCACGGTTTGCCGACGGAGGCAACCACCTGTTCGGCCAAGATTTCCACCGTATGCCGCACCCGGACAGGAGCGCCGTCCTGGTCTATGCCGCCGCGAATCTGCATGACGCAGCCCGGACAATCCATGGCTGCCAGTTGGGCGCCGCTGTCCTTGATGTTCTTGATTTTCCGTTGCAAAATCGGCGCCGAAATCTCAGGCAGCTTGAGCGAGTAGGAGCCGCCCATGCCGCAACAGGTGTCGCATTCAAACATCTCGGTGAGTTCGTACCCCGCCTGCCGTAGCAGTTGCCGCGGCGGCTGATCCGCTTTCAAGGTCCGCTTGAGATGGCAGGAATCGTGATAGGTGATGGCGCCGAGCGCCTGGCCTTGCCTGAAGGTCAATCGGCCTTCGTCCACCAGTTTTTTCGCCAGCGTGGAGAAATCGACAGTTTTAGCTGCCAGTTCGCGGGCTTGCGGCAGCCAGTGGGAGTTCCCCAGACTTTCGAGGGTGGCAATGAACTCATGGCAAAGAGCAACGGTACAGGTCGGACAGGCCGAGATCACGTAGTCAGCCCGCTCGCCCATGAGGGTCTTGATGTTATCGGCCGCATTGCGGGCCGCCGTTTCGTAGGCGCCGCTGTAACGGGCCGGCGCCCCGCAGCAGGTTTGATCGTCCGGAAACAGTACCTCGATGCCGGCGTGATTGAGGAGTTTGACCAAGGCTTCGCCCATCTCGGGATAGGCAAAGTCGATCAGGCAACCGGCGTAGAAGACCGCCCTCTCTTTCAGCCCTTGCGGCTGTGCAATGGTGGGAAAGACATCGCGGAACGGCTTGGCGGCAATGGCCGGCAAGCTGCGGCCATCGGTGAGATCGGCCAGGAACATCGGCAGGTGACGGATGAACTTGGAACCCTTGCTAAAGGGTTTGGCGGCCACTGAGGCGGCCCGGAGCAGGCCGTGGAACATCCGCCGGTTGTTGACCACGGAAAAGATCGCCTTCTGCGTCAGATCCATGCCCTGTTCTTTGACCAGCCGCCGCCGGATTTCCATAATCAAGCCGGGGATGTCGATCCGGCCCGGACATACGTCCTTGCAAGCCCCGCACTGAATGCACAACCCCTGAATTTCCTCCGAGCTTTTTAATTCATCGTACCAGGCGGTGAGAATGGTGCCGATGCCACCGGTATAGACCTTGCCGAAGACATGCCCGCCCACCAGGCGGAAGATCGGGCAGACATTGAGGCAGGAGGCGCAGCGGATGCACTGCATGGCTTCCTTGAACATCGGATCGGCCGCCATGGCGCTACGGCGGTTATCCATGAGGATGATGTGCAACTCCTTGGTTGAGCCGTCGCTGTTGGGTACCGGTCCGGTGATAACCGACACGTAGCTGGTGAGCAACTGGGCGGTGGCGCTGCGGGGCAGGGCCTTGAGAATCGGGACGATGTCGCTGAATCGGGCCACCAGCTTCTCGATACCGATCACGGCTATATGGACTTTGGGCAGCGAGGTGACCAGGCGGGCATTGCCCTCGTTGGTCACCAGCACAATCGAGCCGGTCTCGGCCACGGCAATGTTGGCGCCGGAGATGCCCATCTCGGCCCGGAGAAATTTCGGCCGCATCTCTTTCCGCGCCACCTTGACCAGGCGGGGAATGTCCGAGGCCAGCCGTTCGTCGACCTCTTTGGAAAAGAGCGCGGCCACTTCCTCCTTGGTCATATGGATGGCGGGCATGACCATGTGCGACGGGGTTTGTCCGGCCAACTGGATGATCCACTCGCCCAGGTCGGTCTCGCAGACCTCAAGCCCGGCTTTTTCCAGAAAGGAGTTGAGATGGATCTCCTCGGTGGCCATGGACTTGGATTTGACGATGGATTTGACTCCGTTTTCGCGGACCACCTTGAGAATGTATTCCCGGACCTGGGCCGGGTCATTGGTGTACAACACCTTGGCGCCCTTGGCTTCGGCGTTTTTGCGAAATTGTTCGACCAACTCGGGGAGGATGGAGGAGGCGGAGCTTTTCAGTTCGGCGATCTGGCCTCGCAACTCTTCGAAATCGATCCCCTCATAAACCTTGGCCCGGTTGACCTTGTAGGCTTCGGAAAATTTGCCCAGTGCGCCGGTGAGATTGGCGTTGCGCAGGGCGCGGTCGATGGATGTCTTGAATTCTTGCCGCATCAGTTGCTTCCTCCCATTCGGTCGATGAAGACGATGACCAGCCGCTCGGGCCCGTGAGCGCCGATGGTCAGGACACGCTCGATATCGGCGGTTCGGCTCGGGCCGGTGATCATGGCGAGGTAGGCGGCCTGTTCAGGCCGGATATCGGCCAGCAAGGCCCGCATGTCCGGACGTAGGCCGCTGGTTTCGACCAGGGCCACATGAATGGACGGCAGGGTGGAAACCAGCCGTTTGTCGATGGCGGTGGCATCTTGCGCCAAGGTGCCAGTATCGGCCAGAGCCCAGTCGACTTGACTGATGCCGACCTTGGCCGCCGCCGCCCGCTCGCGTGTCACTTCAAATGAAAGTCCCGGGATCGCGGCGAGTGACGTCCGGTCTACCTGGTTCAGAAAAGGACAGGCGGCGAAAACCCCATATTGTCCGGCCAGATCGGCCACGCCTTCGCCCTGAAGAAAGCCAACGAGAAAGGCCAGCGCCTCGGCCGCGGTGGAGAAACGATGCACTTCGGCGCTTACGCCTTCGGCCTTGGCTTTGAACTGTTCGAACATTTGTCCTCCTCCCGGGAACATATTTTCGGTATCAACGGCCCGCCCGGCGATGACCCACAACCGGCATTCGTTGGGAAATGCTGGCCATGCGAAAATTTGTAAAACCAAATCGCTTTCGTCATATTGTATTCTATCATCCCTTGTCAACACAATTTTTTATTAGCATTTAAAAAATTTATTGACAAGGTTGGGGGAACGGAATAACTGGTAATACCAATTAAAAAGAAAGGCAGTACCTGTCGCTGGAACCCGGAATCGCCTCAGTTCCGAGGTCGTTTATCCACCTCCGCTCAAGGAATTTTGCCATGCACTGGATACAAAGTTACACCCCTGTGGGGGGAAGCCTCGGCTGGTCGGCACTGGTCGCCACGATTCCCCTGGTTGTCATTTTTATCTGTCTCGCTGGGCTGAAAATGAAGGCTCACAAAGCCTCGCTGCTGGCGGTGGCATCCGCGCTCATCATCGCCGTTTTCGTGTGGGGGATGCCGGCCAAGCTGGCCGGGCTGGCCTTTGGTCAAGGCGTAACCTTTGGCCTTTTTCCGGTCTTCTACATCGTATTGACCACGCTGTTCCTCTACAATATCACCGTCGAGGGAGGCCAATTCGAGATCATTCGCGCCTCACTGGCTGGGCTCACCACCGACCGTCGCATCCAGGCGCTCTTAATTGCCTTCTGTTTCGGGGCCTTTATTGAAGGCGCCGCCGGTTTCGGCACGCCGGTGGCCATTGCCGGCGCCACCTTGGTCGGGCTTGGCTTCCGGCCGCTGTATGCCGCCGGCATTTGCCTGGTGGCCAATACCGCGCCGGTGGCCTTCGGCGCCATCGGTATCCCGGTCGTCGCCCTGTCGGGAGTCATGGGTTATGATAATGCGGGCATGATGAAGCTTTCGGCTATGATCGGGCATCAGTTACCCTTTCTGTCGGTCATAATCCCCTTGTATGTCATCGTTATTATGGTGGGCTTTAAAAAGGCCATGGAAGTTTTTCCGGCGATTGCCGTCTGCGGTATTACCTTTGCCCTGGTCCAATATGCTACCGCCCGCTTCATTGGCCCCTATCTGCCGGACATCACCGCTTCGCTGGCGGCCATGATCGCCCTGGTGTCGCTGCTCCGCGTTTGGCAGCCCAAGGAAAATTATGTCTTCGCCCATGAGCAGCAGGTGAGCAAGGAAAAGCACAACTACACCGGCGGCCAGATTTTCCGCGCCTGGATGCCGTTCCTGTTGCTTATGGTTATGGTGATGCTCTGGGGTATTCCCTCGGTGAAGAGTTCTCTTGATCGGAGCCAGGTAGTTTTTCCCATATCCGGTCTGGACAACATGATCGTCAAGAAGGTGACTACCCCGGACGAAGGCCTACAGCGCATCGCCACCGTCACCGGCGAGATTGACAAGTTGGCCGCTGTCCTGCCCCAGAGCGATGTCCAGGGCGCAAAAGCAGTCGCCGTACTCGGCGAGATCAAGGCGCTGGAATCGGATATGGCCGCAGTCGAACAGCGATTGATCGGCAAGGGAGTAGTCCTGCCCGAAGAGCGCATGACTGCCTTTGAGTCGATTGCCAAGAAGGCGGCTGAGCTGAAAAAACTTGGAGATGGCCTGACGAAAGACAAATTGGTGGAAAAAAATCAATTTGGGGCGGTCAACAAGGCCCTGGCAGATCAACTGCCCACCCCCATCCCAGCCAAGTACCCCTTCAATTTCATGTCCGCCGCCGGAACCGCCATCCTGATCGCGGCCTTGCTTTCGGCTTTGGTCTGCGGCATTGGCGTCGGCGCGGTACTCAAGACCGCCGTCAAGACCATCCGCGACATGCGTTATCCGGCCCTGACGGTGGCCGCGGTCCTGGGACTAGCCTACATTATGAACAGCTCAGGCATGACCAACTGCCTTGGTTTGGCCTTTACCAAGACCGGCCATTGGTTCCCGCTTATCTCGCCTCTGCTCGGCTGGCTGGGCGTGTTCCTCACCGGCTCCGATACCTCTAGCAACGTGCTGTTCGGCGGTCTGCAAAAGGCCACGGCCGAGAACTTGGGAATCAATCCGGTCCTGACCGGCGCGGCCAACTCCAGCGGCGGCGTCATGGGCAAGATGATCTCGCCCCAGTCGATCGCCGTTGCCACCGCCGCCTGCGGCATGGTGGGCGAGGAGGGCACTTTGTTTCGATTCACGCTGAAACACTCGCTCTTTTTGGTCGCCCTGATTTGCGTACTCGTCTATCTCCAGGCCAATTATTTGCAGTGGATGATTCCATAACGGCATCATGATCCTTTCGCTCCAGGAGTCACTCGGTTCGGTCCCTCGGGCCGGGGGACTCCTGAAGAAAGGGACGAGTAAGCGGATGAACGCTGTTGGGGTTGAAAATTGGAGGGATGGCAAGATATTGCAATCTCTAGAATTTCATGGTAGAAATACCGCATCGGGTATCCCTTCCCTTTGCTGCCGGAAACTCCATGAAATTCAAACCGATCAAGCCGAAAAAAGTCTCCAATCAGATTGCCGACCAAATTCGTGACTCCATTTTTGCCGGGGACTTTATCCCCGGCGAAAAATTGCCGCCGGAGCGCGAGTTGGCGGAAATGTTCGGCGTATCCCGGCCGTCTGTCCGTGAAGCGTTGAACATGCTTTCCTCGTCGGGTCTGGTTATGTCGTATCAAGGCGGCGGTACGGTGGTGCTCTCCCTGGTCGAAGTCGGCCAAGGCAACACCTTGAGCGACCTTATCCGCAGCCAGCGGGAGCGGGCGCTCAAGGTGATCGAGGTGCGCAAATGCATGGAATCGTGGACTGCCTACTACGCCGCCGAGCGGGCTTTGCCGGAGGATTTGTGCCAAATGGAAGAGATTCTGGTCGGCATGGAAAAGAACCTGGCGGCGGGTCTGCCCTCGGAAGATCTCGACGCCAGCCTGCACCTGGCCATTGCCCGCGCCACCCGCAATGTCATCTGGCTGCACCTGATGCAATCCATCCTCGACGCCATAAAGGAATTTCAACGTGGAGTCTGGCGCGCGGTCTACCTCACCACCGAGGATCGTACCCTGCTGTTTCGCCATCATGTGGATATTGTCGCCGCCATCCGCTCGAAGGATGCCGATGCCGCCCGCTCCATCATGCTGCATCATCTCACCTTCGCCGAAACGCGAAGCATCGCTTATGTGGCCCAGGAGAGCGCCGTCTGATCGCTTCGCCTGACCCGCACGTTTTTTCCTTATCTCTCGACCGAAGAAATATTTGGCAGCTTTTGTATTTTGATAATCGCTGTGTCAAAATTCCAGAGTAATCTTCACGTTCAATCTGTTACGGCCAATAGACCGGCCCGGCTCGGGCCATTGCCTCACTAAAGGAGTCCCGCCATGCTTGAGACAGCCGTCATTACGGAATTAGAGAATCTGGCAGGAAAGGAAAACGTGCTCACCAGCAAGGTCGATCTGGTATCGTACAGCTACGATGCCACCGCCGACATGCCGAAACAAACCCCGGATGTGGTCGTTCTGCCGACCAGCGTCGAGATGGTCCAGGATATTGTGCATTTGGCCCGGCGCCAGCGCATCGCCATCTATCCCCGCGGGGCAGGCACCAACCTGAGCGGCGGCACGGTGCCCCTGAAAAAGGGAATCGTTCTTTCTTTTCAAAAAATGAATAAAATTATAGAGATCGATCCGGCCAACCTCACCGCTGTGGCGCAGCCGGGGGTGGTCATCGCCGCGCTCAATGCCGCTGTCTCACCCTTTGGCCTGATGTATCCTCCCGACCCCGGCACCGTGGCCACCGCGACGATGGGCGGTTCCGCCGCCGAGAACTCCGGCGGCCTGCGCGGCCTCAAGTATGGGGTCACCAAAAACTACATCATGGGCATGGAGGTGGTCCTAGCCAACGGGGAAAAGGTGCGCTTTGGCGGTAAGACGGTGAAAAACGTCACCGCCTATGATTTTTCGAACCTCTTTGTCGGGTCAGAAGGGACGCTTGGCATCATCACCGAGCTGACCGCCAAATTGATTCCGGCGCCCAAATTCCGGCGTACCATGACGGGCGCCTTTACCAGTCTTGTCGATGCGGGCAATGCCGTGGCCGGGATCATTGCCGCCCAGGTCATCCCCGCCACCCTGGAAATCATGGATCGGATGACTATCCGCACGGTGGAGGATTTCGCCCACATCGGTCTGCCAGTGGATGCCGAGGCCCTGTTGCTGATCGAGGTCGACGGCATGGCCGAGGAGGTGGTCCGGGCCGAAGCCGAGGCGACGATGCGGGTGGTGCGCGACAACAATGGCGACCTCAAGACAGCCGCAACCGACCAGGAGCGCGATCAACTGTGGACCGCCCGGCGCAACGCCCTGCCGGCCCTGGCTTCGCTCAACAACACCGTGGTGCTGGAAGACGCCACCGTGCCCCGCTCACGAATCACCGATATGCTGGTGGCTTGCCAGGCCATCGGTAAAAAATACAACCTGACCCTCGGCACCTTTGGCCATGCCGGCGACGGCAACCTGCATCCCACCATCCTCTGCGACAGCCGCGATGCGGACGAGATCAGCCGGATGCACAAGGCGGTGGATGAAATTTTTAAGACGGCCTTACAATTCGGCGGCACCCTGTCGGGGGAGCATGGTATCGGCATGGCCAAGATGAAATATCTGGGCGACGAGCTTGGGCAATCCGGGCTTGCCTTGATGCGGTCGATCAAGGAGGCGCTCGATCCCGATTTCATCCTCAATCCTGGCAAGATGGTACCCTTGCGGGAGAATTGATCATGGCGGCGCAAACGATACGCCCGAAACAGCGCGTCGAGAAGACCTATCACGACGATTTGGCCATCGTCCGCGAGGAGCTTGATAAGTGCATGAAGTGCGGCAACTGCATGGCCGTCTGCCCGGTGTACGGGGCCGAATGGACTGAGTCGGCGGTTGCCCGCTCGAAGATTGCCGTCGCCGAGGCGGTGCTTGCCGGTGAACTTGCCCTGGACGACCCGCAGGTCTACGGGATGCTGTTCAATTGCCTGGTCTGCAAGTCCTGCATGAGCAATTGCCCGACGAAAGTCAATTTCGACCGGATCATGCTGGCGTTGCGCGCGGCCCTGGTTCGCAAGAATGGCATGCCCTGGCTGAAAAAAATGATTTTTTCCACGCTGAAACATCCGGCGCTGTTCGACACCGGCATGAGGTTCGGCGCGGCTCTGCAGGGCCTGGCTTTCAAGAGTGAAGAAGGCGGCCGGTCAATCCTGCCCCGTGCTCCTCTGGTTAGAATGGGCGAGGCCATCGGGTTTGACGGCGCCCGGCGGTTACCCGCCCTGAGCACTATACCCTTGCGCAACCGGACGGACGAGGTGGTGCGGGTGGAGGGCGCGGTGATGAAAGTGGCCTTTTTTACCGGCGATTCCCTCAACTATTTTTATCCGGAAACCGGACGGGACATCATCGAAGTGCTCACCGCCAACCGGATCGAGGTTCACATTCCCAAGAGGCAAAACTGCTGCGGCGTACCTGTTCTGGTGCACGGCGATGTTGAGACCGCCCGTGATCTGGCCCGCAAAAACATTGATATTTTCGAGGCCACTGGCTGCGAATACTTGATTACCGGCTGCGGCTCCTGCGGTGGCGCCTGGCAGCATGATTACCCTGATCTGTTGGCCGCCGACCCGGTCTACGGTGCCAAGGCGCGTCATTGGGCCGGGCGCACCTACGATATTTCCACTTTTCTCACCCGCATCCTCACCTTGAGGGCGCCCCGGGGCCGCATCGAACGAATCGTAACCTATCACGATTCCTGCCACCTGAAAAAATCAATGAAGGTGGTAACCGAGCCGCGCCAGATTCTGCGGTCAATTCCGGGTCTGATCTTCAAGGAAATGGCGGCCCCGGACGCCTGTTGCGGCAGCGGTGGCTCCTATGTGCTGACCCATTTTGAAACCGCTGGCATCATCGGCCGGAAAAAAGCCGAGGATATCGAGCGTACCCAGGCCGATACCGTGGCCACGGGCTGCCCGGCCTGCATGATGCAATTGCTTGATACTGTCCGTCGAGCCGGTGGCCGGCAGCAGGTTACCCATTTTATTTCGTTGCTGGCCGAATCCTATCGCCGTGAAAAAAGCGATCCACAGTCTGGCCGCTGAAGCTCAAAGGTCAGGCCAAGGCCCATATTGAAAAAATCTTGAAAAATAAGAGGAAAATCATGGCTGAGTCAAACAGACCGTCAATGCAAGAGATCAGGAAAAAGGCACTGGAACGGGTGAAGGCCCAGTGTAAAGTCTGCCCGGTGTGCAATGGCATTGCCTGCGCCGGCAAAATCCCCGGCATGGGCGGCCTTGGCAGCGGCGTCTCTTTTCAGAATAACGTCAGCGCCTTGGCCCGCCATCATCTGGCGCTGCGCACCCTGCACCAGGCCAATGAGCCGGAGACAAAAACCTCGCTCTGGGGCCGGGAAATGGCCCTGCCGGTCCTGGCCGCGCCGGTGGGCAGCGTTGCCCTGAATCTCGGCAGCGATATGAGCGACGTCGATTATACACGTTTTGTCCTGCGCGGTTGCCGCGCCGCGCAAACACTGGCGGGTATCGGTGATCTGCCGGCCAAAGCCGATTTCCAGAAGTACATGGATGTGGTGGGGGATGATGGCGCCATCGCCGTGCCTTTTATCAAACCCTGGGCTGATATGTCGGAGATCACCGCCCGCATGGATATGGCCGTGACCGCCGGTATTGGCATCTGCGGCATGGACGTGGACGGCGCCGGTCTGCCAACCATGCGCAAACTGGCCTCGCCGGTCGCGGTAACACCTCCGGCCAAGCTGGAAAAGATTGTTGTCGAAGCCCATAAACGCGGCATGAAATTCATTGTCAAGGGCGTTATGACCACGGATGAGGCGGTCATCGCCGCCGATGCCGGAGCGGATGCCCTGGTTGTTTCCAACCACGGCGGCCGGGCGTTGGACTGCGCCCCCGGCACCGCCGAGGTTTTGCCGTCCATTGCCGGAGTTGTCGGCGAGCGGTTGATTGTCATGATGGACGGCGGCGTTCGCAGCGGCGTGGATGTGCTCAAGGCCCTGGCCCTGGGGGCCAAATTCGTACTCATCTGCCGTCCAGTGTTGATCGCGGTGCATGGCGACGAGGAGCACGGCGTGCCAGCCTACTTCGCGCAAATCCAGGATCAACTTGTCCAGGCCATGCGCCTCACTGGTTGCGCCGATTTGCGTGCCATCAGCGGCCGTGTGCTCTGTTGATTGGCGTCTTCGCGAAAAAAGTGGTATTTCCTTCTCCGCGGCGGTTGCCGCTTTAATCAAATTCTTTTTTCAAAGGAGGGGTATCCATGGCACCAGCAACGGTGTATTCAATGGATCTGAACGTAAAGAATGACAAAGGCATCCTGCCTCGGCTGACGACGCTGATGAAAAAGGCCGGGCTCGAGGATGTGATCGAAAAGGGTGACCTGACCGCCATCAAGCTGCACTTCGGTGAGCTGGGCAACACGGCCTTCGTCAGACCACTGTTTGTCCGCCCGGTGGTCGAGGCGGTGGAAAAGGCCGGAGGCAAGCCCTTTCTCACCGACGCCGGCACGCTCTATGTCGGTATGCGCGGCAACGCCGTCGATCATCTCAATTCGGCCTTGTACAACGGTTTTGGCCATTCCTCGGTCGGGGCGCCGCTGATTATCGCCGACGGCCTGAGCGGCAACGATGAAATCGCCGTGCCGGTAAAATCGAAACATTTTAAGGAAGCCTTTATCGCCGCCGCCCTGGTCCGCGCCCAGGCCCTCGTCTCGGTCGCCCATTTCAAGCTGCACGAGGTGGCGGGTTTCGGCGGCGCCATGAAAAACGTCGGCATGGGCGGCGGCTCGCGGCGCGGCAAGATGGCCCAGCACAGCAACGTCGCGCCGGTGATCAAGGCGAAGAAGTGCATCGCCTGCGGCCAATGCCTGAAACAGTGCGTGCACGGCGCCCTGAGCCTGGTCAAAAGAGGCGAGGCGAAAAAATCTCCGCACCCGAAAGTGACGAAACTGGCGGTGATCGACAAAACGAAATGCGTCGGCTGCGCCATGTGTATGCACAGTTGCAAGCAGCAGGCGATCGATGTCGATTGGTCGGGCACCATCCCGGATTTTCTTGAAAGGATGGTCGATTACACCGCCGCCGCTCTGTCAGGGAAACATGATAAGAGCCTCTTTATCAATTTCCTCACCCAGATTTCTCCGGCCTGCGACTGCCATTCCTGGGCCGACGCGCCGATCGTCGGCGACATCGGCATCATGGCCTCGAAAGACCCGGTGGCGCTTGATAAGGCGTCGGTCGATATGCTGCAAAAGCAACCGGCGTCGCCGCTCTCTCGCCTGGCCGGTAAAACCGATCCCGACAAGATCCGCGCCATCTACCCGCACATCCCCTGGGAACATCAGTTCGCCTACGCCGAAAAGATTGGCCTCGGCAGCCAGAAATATGTAATCGAGACGATCTGAAAAAGGCGGGGGAATTTGCCGGTTCCCCCGCCTTTTCTTCTCTATTTGGGTGAAAATTCCCGTCGCTTTAGCCGTTCATCAAAGGATCTGCCATGGTATCCTTGGGGGAAAATACCGCGATTGTCATCACCTGCTCCTGTCCATCGCATGAGGAAGCGGCGGCCATCGCCCGGCTGCTGCTTGCGGAAAAACTCATCGCCTGCGCCCAATTGAGCGCCCCGGTGCGCAGCCTCTACTGGTGGCGGGGCGAGATCTGCGATGAAAACGAGGTGATCGTCACCATGAAGAGCCTGGCCTCGCTCTACCCACGCATCGAAAAGGCGATTTTAACCCGGCACAGCTACGAGGTGCCGGAAATCGTCGCCTGGCCGTTGACGATGGTCAGCTCCTCTTATCTGGCCTGGCTTGCCGAGGTGGTCGATGGCTGAGGAAAAAACCGGCTACCGCCGCCGCCGCTTGGGCGAATACCGTTGCCACTGCTGCGGCCGCGAGTTGCCTTTTTGCTACAGTTGTCCCTGCGGTTTTCAGATATGCCCCGAGTGCTTCGCCGAAAACAAGTGGGGAATCAGTAACGGCCCCACCTGGATCTGCCCCGACTGCGAACGCATCAGGATGATGTGAATCGGAGGACGGAGAAAGCGAAGATATAAAAAAAACGGCCCTTTTTTACGACGTCTATTGGTAAATTTTTATTCCGGCTGATTGCAAGTTTTTTTCCGTCCAATTGTCGATATAGTGTTTTGACTTTGCCTAGCTACCTATTCTGATACAACGAGCTTGCTGAAAACCTGCGTCCATGTGCGGTATGGGTAGCAACATCGCGACAAAACGCTATAAACGTCCGTCCAATTGTCGGAATCATGGGCGCAGCGACCGAAAAAATCAGCCGAAAATCTCCCGCAATTCGGTGTTGCTCAGTTTGCCGATCCAGCTTTCGCCGCTGGCGATGGTCATGGCCATCGGTGAAATTCTCCTCCAGATACGATGCAACTGGAATCAGGGTTATAACTCAACAATTAACCAGGAGGCACGGCGGCAGGCCGTGAAACTCCGCCGCGTGTCAGATACCGCCATGCCGGGAAATGCCGCGGCAGCGCCCGCATGGCGGCTATGCCGCGCTGGGCGTAGAGCAGCAGGGCATGGTCGCGGAAATAGGCCATCATCACCGCGTAGGGATGGAAGGCGCGCAGGTACGGCTGCACCGAGGTCAGCAGCTCGGTGGCCTCCTGCCTGGTCATGCCGCTGGCGCATTCGTGCATCCAGCGCCCGCCTAATGCTGTCGGTGTGACCTCCCAGGTTCGCATCACGCCAAAACGCTCCGGATTCTTGAAGATCGGCGAGCCGGGTTCGAGCGCGAATACGCCGCGGTGGATCGAATAGAGGACTTCGCGGTTGCGTGTCAAAAACCGCAGGGTGTCGATGAACTCGGCCCGCGTTTCGGTCGGGAACCCGGCCATCACGTACACATGGTTGGCAATGCCCTCGGCGTGCGCGTCGCGCAGCACCTGTTCCATATCTTCAACCCTGGTGCCCTTGTCCATCAGGTCGAGAATGCGTTGCGAGCCGCTTTCCACGCCCCACAGTACATACTTGCAGCCCGATTGCGCCATCTTGCGCAGGATTTCGGGCTTAAAGCCTTTGGTGGGTTTGGCCAGCGCGTAGTAGGAAATGCCGAGTCCGGCGGCGATGATGGCATCGGCCAGGTTGGCGAAATGGCCTGGGGCGATCATTTCGTCAACGAAGGAGAAATGCCGCACGCCTTGCCCGGTCATTTGGCGCAGGATCTCGATAACCCGCTCCAGACTGTGCAGCCGGTGGGTCAACCCGGCGGACATGTGGTGCACGCAAAAGGTGCAGCGGCGCCAGTAGCAGCCGCGAGAGAGCAAGAGCGGCGCCACCGGTTGCGGCGAGTAGTAGTCGGCCAGATTCAGGTTGGAAAAATCGGGTGCGCCGCCGTAAGCGTCGATGTCGCGCCGGTATTCCGGCGGATTGCACACGACCTGGCCATTGTGCCAAAATACCGCGCCGGACACGCCTTCAGGCGAGCCGTCTTGCTCCAGCAATTTTTTCAGAGGCTCCTCACCGTCGCCGTCAACGATGACATCGGCCGATTCAGGGTACCAGCGCAGGAAATTGTCCGTGCCCGCCGTGAAACAACTGCCGCCGAAAAACACCTTCTTGCCGGTTTGCTGGCGCAGCACGCGCCCCAGCAGTGCGCCGACCGGCAATTGCTGGATGAAGATCATCGAAACGCCATAGCAGTCGGCCTGTTCGCCGCCGATGAGTTGCAGCGCCTCGGCCAGCAACGGGTCGAGCGGCGCACCGGGCTTCCAGTCATCGGCGGCGCGTCCGAGATGTTCACCGATGACGCCGGTCAAAGTGGCCAGCAACCGGCCGTAACGGTCGTAGGCGGCCGCGTCCTCGTAAAAATCCGCCGGGCCTTTGCCCATGACGAAATCGGGAACCCGCAGCAGTTCCTCTGTCGACGTATTGCCCATGAACTGTTCGGGTATGCGCAGGGAGCCGTCACGCAGCATCGCAAACACCCGGCCATAGCACCACAGGTTCAGGTCGAGCACCTTGACCTGCCATTGCGGCAATTCGCGTTCAATATACCCTTTGAGCATGGCCCCACCCAAGGGCGGCGAGGTCGGCACCGTCAACGGCGGATAGATCAGCAGCAGTGTGCGCGTCCGCCCGGATGCCGGAACGGGTTGAACCGGCTGCGCGCCCGTTTTTGCGGGATGGGATTGGATGGGTTGCTGTTCCATATTCAACGTACTTGACATACTGGGAGAGTACGGGCTTTTGGCCTATATTCATCAAAAAACGCGATCTGTTTCTTTTGTCACGCGGTCAGCCTGTGGCGGTGGATCAGCACCGGCGCCTTATCCTGCAAAATCACCGGGTAGAAAATGTCGGGCCGGCGGGAAAACGGCCCTATCATAGCCGGGGATTTCTTTATTGACCATGCCATTTTATGGAAAAAGATGCCGTCTGCCTGTCTCGCGACAAGCTTGTGAACAGCAGCCGAGGGTTGCCGGAACATGGCCGTCAAATTCTGTGCGTCAATGATCTGATCTACACCCAGGCCAGCGGTATCGCCATGTCGTTGCCCGTAAGAGGCGCGGGGCGTTCGTACAGGCAGATAAGCCCGCCGGGGCCACGGCTGATGCCGGGGATTTTGTCCAGGACGCCAAAGCTCTTGATGTCTGTTGGCCTGGGATCGGCGGATTTCTTGATTTCTATCGGGTGGAGGGTTAGGTCGCGCTGGATGAGCAGATCGATTTCGTTCTGCTCTTTGTCACGGTAAAAATAAAGGGGAGGATCGAGAACGCCGTCGTTGGCGTAACTTTTAAGTATTTCAGACACGACAAAGGTCTCGAAAAAGGCCCCGGCCATGGCCCCGTACTGCAAGACCTGCGGCGAGTTCCAGCGCGTGAGGTAGGCGGCCAGCCCGGTATCGAGAAAATACAGTTTGGGCGTTTTCACCGCCCGTTTGATAATGTTATTGTGGTACGGCTGGAGCAGGTGCACCAAGCCCGAGGCGCGCAGCACCGACAACCAGCGTTCCGCCGTGGGCTGGCTCACTTCCGCGTCCCTGGCGAGTGAGGCCAGATTCAGCAATTGCCCGGTCATGGCGGCCGATGCGGTCATGAAGCGCAAAAACTTGACCTCATCCTCCACCTGGGCCAGGTCGCGGACATCCCGCTCAAGATATGTTCTGACATAGGCGGCGTAAAAGAGCTGCCAATCCAAAGCGGTATCCGCCGCCAGGGCTGGCATGGAACCGCGATGGATGATCTCCCAGGCTGTATGGTAATCCAGGGGCGCCGGGCAGTTTTTGCGGGCGGCAAGGTAGTCGCCTGTGGGGTCAAAGGGCAGGTGGCTGTCGATACCGTAGCGTTCCCTGAGCGAAAGACCGAACAGATTGAGAATGCCGATGCGTCCGGCCAGAGATTCGCTGACGTTACGCATCATATGGAACTGTTGCGAACCGCTGAGGAAAAATTGTCCTTTTTGTCCTTGGGCATCGAGGAGCATCTTGATATGCGGGAAAAGCTGTGGGGCATACTGTATTTCATCCAGCACCAGCGGCGGGGGTGAGACCCTAAAAAATGTGCCCGGTCCGGATACGGCCGATGCCAGCATGATGGGATCATCGAGGGTGATGTAGGGCAGATCCGGCTTGGCCTGGCGCAGCAGCGTGGTCTTCCCCACCTGACGCGAACCGGCCACCAGGATGGCACCGAACATGCTTTCCGTCCTGGTCAGGGTTTTTTCGAGATGACGTTCAATGTACATGGAAAACAACCTCTTGGCTAATTTAATATTGCATATTAATATAGCCAAAAAACTGTGGTGTCAACCATCCTGAGCGCGAGCAGGCAATTTTGCCTCAAGCCACTGTTGTCTTTGCCAGCATCTCGTTTTTTGCGGCGAATCCGATCTGGCTTTATAAAGAAAGGGTAAAGGGGCAGTAAAAAGCCCTTGACTGATGCGTGCCTGATGGGGTAAAAAGTGTGGCTCGCGCGGCGCCTGGCCGTGTTGTAGGCGATCTTTGAGAACTGAATAACAACG
>Ga0209629_10000467_pt1 | contig 22166 bp, 21 predicted proteins | sample TergutCu122P5_FD_187286 | JGI IMG/M metagenome (GOLD analysis project Ga0209629, IMG submission 187286) | Cubitermes ugandensis P5 segment gut microbial communities from Kakamega Forest, Kenya - Cu122 P5 (SPAdes) (version 2) | ecosystem: Host-associated > Arthropoda: Insects > Digestive system...
CAATGCTTCAATACTTGTTGGCGTAGCCCACTGTTTGCCTTTCATATCTTTTGCGCTAGTCCATTGCCCTACATTAACAAGTTTTTTCCTATTTCCTCGTTTATGATTTGGTAAATGCGGGTAGTATTTTTTAATGTCAGATCTATAAATTGGGTGTTCTTTTGTTGTCTCAATTGTAATATTACCTTTAAGGAAAATAGTTTCTTCTATTCGATTTCCAGTTGCTGTAACTTTCCTCCAACGATTTTTATGAGTTAAAACTATAGTGCCAGATCTAATACTCTCTATTGGCTCATAACCCATATCGGTAAGTATCATAGTTCCTGCCGGAAAACAAGGGCTTCCCGCGGTTATAATATCTACCGGTTCGATTTCAGCGCCGTTTATTTTTGTTACGTCACCCAATTGCTTGACATCAGGAAAATGCTTTCGGCTTATGCTCATACAAGTGGGATCAATTTCTGAACTCCAAAGAGTTTTAATACCATGACGGGCACCGGCCTCGATGAAGCCGGATATCCCGTCAAATAAACTACCTAATGTCAAAATTTATGTCTCCTCGATGTCAAATTTTTCAATGATCTTTTCAAGCAATTTATAAAGCTTATAAGGCAGATCGTATTAGTGTTTTCATTTTTATCAGACAATGCTTATTCCTCCGTATTTGTCCGCGCTTCTATACTCTTTTAAAGCTTCCGATGCCCTTTGTTTCTTCCGTCGGGAATTGATCTGTCTATTGCCGGCGCACCAAGGACAGCTTCCATGATTGCGGCATGTGCGATCAAACGCTTTAGATCTCCGAAAAGGCACACGGTGTTCTTTACCATGCTCAATAGCTTTTTCTAGCCCCACCTAATTTCCTTTCACGTATTTTGCGTTTAATTCCAAATATACTAACATTAATTGAATCTTCTTTTAGCCTTTGATCTATTAAAGCACGACTGAATCCGGTCTCTTTACTTGCTTCTAAGATGGAATTGTAACTTTTCCCCGCAATAACGCATTTAATTGCACGATGTTCTTGTGAACTTAACCCATTAGTATATGCATGACACATATTTTGTGAGTGAGTACACCATTCGAGATTTGATAAATGATTGTTTTCTTTATTTCCATCTTTATGGTTTACAAACATATAGTTCATTGGGTTTGGTAAAAAATATTGAGCTACTAATCTGTGTATTTTAAAATCTTTCCTCTATTTATTGTTTAGAGTCAAATAAACCCTAAGATAACCGTCAACATCAGGTCTGCCTTTTAAAATGCGTTCTGGTATAGATTTAACGTTTTTTACACGACCATAAGATGAAATTCTATAATTACTACACGCATTTATTTTTTGCCATGTTTCGATATCGTTAATTAATTGCAACGACTGAACCCGCAGTTATGGCACTCTATACAGCCATTAGCATGTAACATTGGCGAGCCGCATTCAGGACAAATATTTTTGTTCTCCGTTATATTCATTATAATACCTTCTTGTGGCAATGCCTGAATAAGAGGCGTCTCCTTAGCTGAAGCAACTGATTTCTTCTGCCGTTTAGCAGGCTTTATAGTAACCTCGCCGCCGTTATACTCCTTCAGTATGGCTTTCCCGATTACATCCGGGCAGCTCAACCCATCAAGATTTTCCCCCTTGGAAGCCGCGACCCGGCACGCTGGACAGTTTATTCCAACGAGGTTGTCCACAATTTCTTCTACCCTAATGCCGCCGCGCAATGCTATGGAAATCAATCGGCTTATAGCATTAATATTGCTCTGGCATATGCCGCCTTTGCCCAAATTGATATAAATTTCAGAGAGATCGCCATTCCTATTATGAGCAATATTTATGTATAGCTTTCCGCAGGCCACCCGGTACTTTTGGATTGAGCCATATGTTGTGCCGAGATCGTTTTTGCTAATCGGCTGAATGGTATCAAACTTGATTACAACATCATCTATATGTATCGCTTTTGGCGCGGTTTTAGGCGGTTCTTTAGACTTAACAGAAAGCGTTTGATTCTCTCTCGAACCATCACGATAAATTGTTACGCCCTTGACCTTGCCTTCCCAAGCCGTGAGATATATATCTTCAATATCTTCAATCGTCGCGGAATTTGCCAGGTTTATTGTCTTGCTACAGCTAAGATCCACATGCTTTTGAATAGTAATAAGGACATCTAAATGCTGTTGCGGCGTTAAATCTGAAGCAATAACAAATACATCGCTAATACTCTTTGGAATATCTGTTAGTCCTTGACAACTGCCTTTATTATCAACAATCTTTTGAATTATCTTATCTGAATATAAATTATATCCGCGTAATACCTCTTCAAAGATCGGATTAACTACATTAAATAATGTGCCGTCGCTCATACGCCGCGTATAAACAAGCGCAAAGTTTGGTTCCAATCCACCGGACGTATTGGCTATAAACGAGATGGACCCATTCGGCGCCAGTGAAATTAGATTTGAATTTCTCATTTCACAGCCTGATTTGTCCCACTTTGAACCGAGCCATAGAGGATAGCAGCCTCTCGAATAAGCCAAAGTCTGCGATGCCGCCTGAGCTTTTGTACTTATCTCAAAGTAAAGATCATCAATAAATTTTAAACATTCCTCGCTTCCATAAGGAATTTTTAACTGATAAAGCATGTCGGCCAGCCCCATTGTCCCAAGGCCGATAGAACGCCAATCTTTTGTGACCTTATCAATTTCTGGCAACGGGAGATGGTTGACAGTTATCATGTCATCCAAAAATCGTACCGCTAATTGAATTGTCGCATCCAGTTTAGCCTTATCTAAGGCTCCATCCTTAACCATGTGGGACATGTTAAGGCTTGCAAGATTACAACTATTTCCCGCAATTCCGACAAATTCCGCGCAAGGGTTGGATAGCGTCGTTCTTCCAGCTTGAGGGTTAGGATTGTCACGATCCATGTTGTCTGTAAAACTTATACCTGGTTCGCCAGTTTTCCATGCGTGTTCCATAATCTCCGCATATAGTTCTCTGGCCGACAGGACTTTATATATTACAGTTGGTAATTTTTTCTCTTTCCATTTTGTTATGTCTCCATCCCATTCGTTGTTATAAATCTCTTTACACTTTGAATAGTCAGGAAACTCAAGCGCCCATTGAAAATCATCTCTTACGGCTTCCATAAATCTGTCGGAAAGCGCGACAGAGATATTCATATGGGTTAAAACCTCAGTATTGTCCTTACATTTTATAAAGTCCAGAATATCAGGGTGGAAATCTGATAAATCTATTTTGATAGCGCCTTTTCGGAGGTTATTCCGCGTCCATATATCAGCGGATAAATCAAATAGTTCCATAAAACTCAATGGCCCACTTGACATACCGCCCGCTGTTTCCACAACCGAACCCGCTGGCCGAAGTGCGCTTATATTTAAACCAACTCCGCCATTCATTTGAAAAATGGCCGACATTTTAGATTGGACTTCACAAATTGATTCTCTGCTATCTTTTATATCCAAGATAAAGCAGCTAGATAGCTGTTGATTACTACTTCCCGCATTGATAAGACATGGTGTTGACGGTATAAAGTCCATATCACGTATTGCTTTATAAAATAATTTGCAGTATGTGGATTGCAGTTCTTCGCTTTCTGCCATTGATATTGACTTTGCCACACGCTTCGCGATATCGCCCCAAGTTTTTTCGCCGGTATGTAAGTAGCCTTTTTCTAGTAAAGTTTGTGTGTTGCTTGTGATTACTTTTTAACCTCCATATAAATTGAATATCCAATATTAAATAGTCCGAATGCGCCTTTAGAAATAAGCTCTCCAAAGGATATCAGTAAACGCGCCCCTGAAATTTGGTTTCCTATTCGCAAAAATCAAATAAAAGTGGACAGCCGCTATTTTATAATAGACGCCATATAATAGATGCCACTATCATTATGGCGCCTAAGAAAGTTATCTGAATAAGCGCGCGATTCATCTTATGAAAACTTTGATCTATATCTTCATTCTTGAGTTCAGGAAAGTGATCTAGTAGCATATTTAACGTTTTTTGTTCTTTATGGGATTTATATCGTTGACCAAATGCCCACACAACTACCAAAATTCCAATAAAACGCGCTATCCCAAAGAAGATATTCATAGTATGAATCCTTTCTTATTTCTGGTTGCAATCGAATCGTTATTTATATTGAGCCATAATTGCTGTAATAAATAATAAAATTCCAAGTAATAAAATTGTTCGTAAGGAGTATCGCCTGCTTTTAATGCTATCTTTGAAACTGCTTTTTAATTCCGATTGTAGTCCATCAGGAACTTTGTCCCGCGATTCGTCAATAGCCTTAAAAATTATTTTTTCAATGTGATTGATGTGTATAAGTTTATTTATACTCATCATGGCAATAAACGTTGCTAAAACTTTCACAGCAAAGTAGTAGTAATACCGCATGGCAACTCTCCCCATATGCCTACGCCCGCATTGGTAAAACTAAATATTCATAATCAGAATTACTCCCACGGAAATACGCGGCTTTTGTTGATCCTGACAATCCAATTTCTATTGTGTCATCTTCAATAGCTTTCATAATGCCGATCAAATAATCAATATTGAAATGTATTGTTATATGTTCGCCGGTTACAGACGCTTCAACTTCATCGCGGGCGCGGCCAATTGAGTCTCCAACTGACAATATCAAGGAGTTCGCTTCTTGCTCAAGCTTGACTCTATTGGATGATTTTGTGGCGATAATTTTCATTCTCTCCAAGCTATCAAGTAAACCTGCCGCATCCGTTTCAATTTTTGTTGAAGAAGCAACATTAAAATATGTTGAGTAGTCTGGATATAAATCAGCTATCAGCCGCATAGTAACTGTCCATCTGATAGATTCAATAATAAAATGATAATCCGTTGTCATGAATCTAAGCATTGCGATGGATTTAGGATTCAATAATTTAAGAAGCTTATTTGCGCATGAGCCTTGAAACAAGATCTTGTTGTCATTATTGAAATCCGATTCGATATACCTGCGTGATACTCGAAAGCCGTCCGCGGTAGTAGCAATTAATCTGCTGTCTGATGTTTCAATAAATACGCCGCCAAGTGCTGGTTGCATTCCTTCTGTTGGACAAACTGAAAATATTGTGCCCTTAAGAAGCTTCAGAAAGTCTTGTTCATTTATGCCGGTGAAATCAGAATTAATATCGTCCATCTTGACCAGCGGAAATTTGTCCGCGTGCTGGCCGAAGATTTTAGCATGAAATTTGCCTGATGAAATCTCAAATCCGTTTTCATTGCCTGAAAGAATAATTGTTTCAGCGGGTAATTTCGCCGCCATATCTGATAACAGTTTGGCTTCTATTGCGACAGCGCCGTGTTCTTCCACCTCGCATATTATTCTGGATGATTCAACTGACATTTCCAGATCTGTCGCGGTCAGTTTCAAACCGTCATCGTTCGCCGATAGCAAAATGCATTTGGTAATCGGCATTATATCCCTTGTGTTAACAGCGTTTTTGACAAGCTTAATCGCTTCTAAAAATTCTGTCCTGTTTATTGTTAATTTCAAGTTTTGGGCCTGTCTCCTTTGTCCCTTTTAAAGCAGTCATATATCAGGTATACCGCCATAATTAGCAGCAAGCCTGATAGTAATTGAAATAATATAAACACATTACACCTTTCTATTTTATTTTTTTTCCATTATATTCAAATATAATAATATAGTTAGAACCACAATGATCACACTTAATATCATTATAGTTATGAGGACGGCATAGGTTTCTTTGTAATGCCTTCGTATATCCCGCTTTGTTACCGTTAGCTGTAAATTTTCGCACAGCTTATTGAAATGTTTCTCGGAAAATATAGCGTTAAATAAAGAACTATTGGCAAAAGTAAAGGCGAATATCGCAATGCCCCTTATTATGGTAATGAAAACAATCATACCCTACGGCGCCCCCTGATATTGGTTTAGTGCGTATCGTTAAATTTAGTTGTCTCTAAGCCCCAACTATCCCATCCGGGAATCTGTTGGCGAGCGAAAAGCTCAATGCGCGGCCTATCACCTAAGAGTTTAATAATTTTATCCCGAACAATATCTGGCTTCTTGCTATGCGCTTCGACCGGCGTTTCAATAATCTGGTGGACCGCATGGGACACAACCATTTCGGTTGCTTTGGTATTCTTGCTTATACCGAGCAGACATACCTCGCTATTTGCACGAGTATAAGCCCCCATCCCCCAAAAATATGTATCACTCTGTCTGTTTTTTTTAACCCAGACAAATGAGGCTGTTTTGTAAGCGAAACCCCATGCTTCAAATACCTTGAGTGCTTCCCCGATATTAGGGAAAGTCGCCCACATGAAACAAATCGCATTATCGGTTGAGATACTTCTTACTGGTAATGCGCATATTTCGTCGGTTGACATAGTATCATAGTGCTGCTTCGCCATCCCCCTGCTGTTTGTCTTACTTCCGCTCTGCCTGTATTCCCAAGGAGGATCACAGTACACGATTTCATATTTCTTATTTGGTAATTCTATCGTGTGTTAGTCCCCTGTAGGCAAACCAATAATATCCGGCATCTCTACCATTGATTCTATGATTTTGCGTATGTCAGCCAAATCGTTAAGTTCATCCGCGTAACAAACAAATTCCCCTGTTCGTAAATCAAATAATCGGGCGCCGTTCATCTTCATATTGTCCGACGTGCATAGCCTGGCAAATTCAAACTCCATTACCTTGCCGCGCTGGGGTATTCTATACGGCCTGCCTATGGCGTTGTATTTTTTTATGTAAAATGTGTTCTGATAATCACGCTCGCCTAATACTGATTCAAAATAATTTGCGTCGAGAGCTTTATCAGTCAAGAAATAGCAATTTTGATATCGGCAACCTTCTTGCTGGTTATGCCGACATTCCAGTATGATGCATTGCTTCATTTATTAAGATATCCTTTCATATTCTTGCAAATATAAGCGTCCTGTTTTGCTTGTGAAATAATTCTTCATCTGAATAATATCGAGTTTATTAATAGGGCATTTATCATATGCTGCCGCATAGATATTCATCTTCGCGATCTTCCCGGAGCCTATAGATTTTAAACTCAATAAGTACCCCCATACTTTGCCATCAGATTTTAAAGGAAAGACATTCTGAACAAACAGTTTTAGTCTATCTTCCTTATGGCCTGTAGCGATATCAACATACCCAAGAATTTCGGATTGGTACGCAATCTTCTCTTTATAATCAGCATCCGGCAAGTTAAGCGTGTGTACATAGGATTCACACTCAGCCATAATGGATTCAATATCATTAAGTTTGAGGTTCTTGCTTTGAGATCCATCTTTATTAATTGAATTTGAATATTTCATAAAGATTTCGAGCAAGTTTGGATCGTCTATCTTACCTAACGATACCGATTTCGCGTTGCCCTGCCTTAAAAAGTCGAACAATTTAGTTATCCTTAATAGTTCATTGATATTTCCAAACCGCGAAAAGTAATCAATCTTTATTAAAGGTTCTATTTTGGATGATGTAATCTTATTTTTATTAAGGTATCGCAAAACATCAACAAAATTGTGGAATTCCAACTTGCTGGCGTTATATAAAACTTCGCTAATTGCCTGGCCGAAATTCTTTATAGCCGATAGAGAGTTCGTTATGCTGTTGTGTCGCGTATCAGCAACTATCTTACGGTTATCTTGGCCGAACCGATACGGAGGAAACGATATATTATAGTATTTCTCAGCTTCTTCCTTTACGGCGGACATACGCGCCTTCTCTGACTTCTCGCTCAAAATTGTGAGAAAGACCTCGTAAAATTCTAACGGGTAATGAGACTTTAAGAACGCGCAATACAAACTATCAAGTGCCACGCAATAAGAATGACTTGCGTTAAAACTGTACGCGCTTGAATCTTCGAGTATTTGCCATACTTTACGCGACAATTCATCCGCTTCTGAAACATCTTTGTTCTCTCGATTAATTAATACTTCTTGAAAGCCCTTTAGGAATTGCTCTTTATATTTAAAAACTTTTTCAGGTCGTTTTTTGGCAATGTTTTTAATAATCTCATAGCACTCCGAAAGCGGTATCCCAGAATAATTAAGCGTAGCCATTGCCATCTCTTGATAAAGAACGAAAGTGGACGACATAAAAGGCGTTTGAATGAGTTCGTCGAACGACTTAATTTTATAATCAAAATGCTCTCTTTTTTCAAAGATGCCATACATTGATTTAAAGCCTGGGCGTACCGCTGCCATGAAAGCACACAATTCAGATATGTTCTTCGGCGCATATTTCATTACCCTTCCGCTTGACTGACTTTGTTCGACTTGATTTATTCCTTGTGTGCAGCCAGTTTTGTATATATTCCATGCCTTATCATCCGATGCGCATATCTGTAATAGTTCCTTTACGCGGTGCTTCGGTATGCCGATTCTCTTATAAACTTTATCTATAAGTTCAACAACCATTACCTTTAAGAGATCGTTTTTCAAGAATTTATAATCTTCTGCCCACTTGCCATCCATCAGGCAACAGACTTTATCGCCAAGAATTACTAAGCCGATTTCTCTGCGTATGTCACCCTGATATACAAGGTAGGAACACGGGTGTGGAGACTGAGTTGACACAATCCCCTGATAGATTTCACTCTGCCGGTAATAGCTGACATATTCGGAATCAATATAGTCGTTTATATCGACCAGTTCTTTTTCTTCTTCAGGCGCATAAAACACGGTCTGCTGCCACTGCTGTATCCTCTGTGAGATTGTGTTTGAAATGGAGAATGCCACATCCTGAGATTTTGCGTACATCTTCCAAGCAGCCATAGGCTTCATTGTGATATAGGTAATCATGGGATAGGAATGATTCTCGCCCATAACCTCTATCTGAGCCTGCGCGAATACCTCCGGGTTAGCCAGGTTCAAATCCAAGTCGGCCAGCGTTTTCGCTTCCAGTATCCGCGTCGGCGACATGAAACGCTCCGGGTACATCTTGACCTCGGCGCTGATCCTATCGACATCGGTAAACCCTAAGAGTTTGTTTATGTAGAAGCTAACGCCAGAGCCTCGACCGCTGGATGTTATTATGCCGCCCATTTCCTTGCCTTTTTTTACTATGGCGTAATCGAGCAAGAAGTAATCAGCGTGTTTTGTTGCCTTTACAATCTCAATTTCCTTAGCGATTTCCATCTCATATAAATCCCATTTATCTTGCGGGATATTAGGCGTTTCTTTTACGTACTTGCGCCATATAAGGTCTTCAAAGAATTCATCTTTTTCTTCTTGCGTTAATTCAGGTAAAAGCGTTGGCATTTTTATGTCTTTGGTGAAGCAAGGGTTGTGATATTCCTCGACCTCTAAAAATACAGCCGTATTATTTATAGCCGTTCTAATTTCGCTGTCGGAGAGAATGCCTTGCGAAGCAAACCGATTGTAAACTGTATCGCCATCAGGATAATCAAGATACCAGCCTTCTTCATCCGGGTAGTTCATTTCTTTGGAAGCTAGGTAGTCTGTTCGCTCTTGTGCTTGTCCGGGATATATAAAATGACTGTCGCAGCCGAAAATTATTGGAACTTTTATATCCTTAGCAAGCTTCAATATACGTTTGTTTAGTTCGCGCTGTGATTCGGTATTGTGACACTGCACTTCTAAAAAAAAGTATTTGAAATAAGCGGCAAGGCTGGCTGTGATGCTATCGACATCATAATACTTCCAGTAAGCAACGCAAGCCGTAGTCACAATAACGTCCTGGGGGGGGAGTGACGTTAATAAAGACAAATCAATACGCGGCTGCCCATAATACCCTGATATACTTGCTTCCGCTAGGATATTATTGATCGCTTGCCGCCCATTTTCATTCCGGGCGCCTATATATATATGGCAATTTGTCCTGTCTTTCTCAAACCTGTCTTTAACCCAATACGCTTCGGCTCCGAATACGAATTTCAAATTATACTTCTGGGCAAGTTCATAACCTTCGATATATCGGCCTTGCCATCCGTGTTCACAGGTTGAGATTATACCATGCCCTAATTCCGCCGCGCGTTTAGCGTATGCTTCATTTGTGACTGTGCTGTCCGGCACCTTTGCGTTGGTGTACATTGAATGCCGGTGATAATTCTGGTAAATCAATCGTGTGGCTCGTATATGTGGAAGACCCTATCACTCATTGGTTCAAGCATCTTAACCATTAAAGGCTTAACATCGTTCCACTCCAGCCCTCCGTTGCCACATCCGAGCGCCGGTATCGCTATTGTATAAATAGGGAATATTTTTATAACTTCAATCATTTCTTCCAAACCAAGTTCAATGTATTCCAAACAGGACGGTTCTTTCCATCTCACTTTGGTTGGCAGATTTATAATGAACTTCCCTTCTTCAAAAGAAGTATGAACATGCCCAATTGAAAGCTTCCCATCTTTACATGCTTCTTTATAGCTTTGAAATGTCTTGGGGTAGTTTTGCTTAATCAATAAGGCAACACCTTTGCCCATTATGCCTTCGCAATTTACAGGGTTTACAAGACACTTGGCAGTCGATTTAAGTATGTTTCCTTCCATAAAAGTAATCATTTAGAACAATCCTTCATCAAGCTGTGGCGGGGGGTAGGGTAAATCCCCTGAATGCTCAGAATTGTCCCATGCAAATCGGTAATCTAAATCATTAAGGCTGGTAAAAAATCGGCGCGAGGGCCTGTCATAGTATAAATATAATGATTCTCCCTCAAAGCCCATCATGCGATCCTTCAAAATGTCCAGAATTACGTCGTGTTTGATGGGTTCCTTGATCCACCCACCGTTTTTCTTCGGTTGGCCTTGCTTGTCTTCTTTCTTAACTCTATATAATGATAAGATACGGTGCGCTAAATCAATTACCGCGCTGACGCCTTGAATATCCATCTTGTTCATCCGGCGAACCTGATCCATTTTATGAGGATGGACAACAAGCACAACCGTGACGTTAAACTTAACCGCGAACTTTATTAATTCACTGATAAACTCAGTTTGCCGCTCGTATTTATTGTTTTCGTTCGCCTTTAGGTTTATGGATGTCAAGTTATCCAATATAAATAACTTGCTTCCATACTTCCTTGCTGACGCCTCCATTGATTCCAGTATCTTATCGGCGCTGTTGTCGTATCCGTCCTTATATACATAGAGTTTCCCGGTATAAAAGTGGTCAATATCTGTATGCGCATCGGGGGTGACACGCCAGTATAAAGCGCCGCTGTCTGGACTAACATATTGATTAACGTGGCGTTGACCGGCAAATATAAAGTCAATCCAATTCTTCGACTGATGATTTGGCATCTCCCCCGAATATAGATAGGCATTTTTATTTTTGTCTAGCGCGTTGCATATCAAATTGGATAAGAATGAGCTTTTGCCAGCGCCATTCACGCCCGTCAGAATGTTAAGCGTCCCATAGAAAAGCTTCATCAAGCTTTTATCAAGTTCTGGAAATCCCGTAGGTATCCCATCAATGTCGTTCAAATCAACCGACTGTATTTCACTGAAATCTATTACTGAATCCACCTGTGTATCTTTTGCTGATAATATCAATTCCATTACGGCTCGCTTGCCGCAGAAGAATAAGACTTCATTTAAGTCCTTGGTATGTACGACTTTGCCGTCACCAAGTGTTTGCGTTAAGGGTATATCCACTATTTTCGTGCGCCAACTACCGAGTCTATATACAACTTCCTTCCGCATTTTTAGGCCGGCCGAATCGTTGTCGGAGCAGATGATTATAGATTCAAACTGCTGCAGCCAGTCCCAGTTTTCCTCTAGCCACTGAAAATTACCAGCGCCAAACGGAACCGATACCGCATTCGTATAGCCTGCCTCAATCGCTGAGAGCAGATCCACTTCGCCTTCCGTGATCAGTAGTGGTTTATCCGTAGTTACGCGGTTCATATTATAGAGTATTGGCAAAGTATCCGCGTCTTTCTGGCACCACGTTTTTGTATCCTTGCGTTTATCAATCTTACGTGCGGGCCGGTACTTAACAACGGTCAGGACATCGTTAGTATCGTAAAAATTAAATACGATATTCTTCTGATCGTCCTCGCGGACATCCGCGTAATCTATTGTGGCAGGGCTGATACAGCGTAATCCTAAGTAGTGATACACATTTGTCTTATCTGTACATATAACTTCTCTTGGATACTTATAATTGTGCTGTACTTTAACACCATGTTCGCCAAAGCTATATTTTATGTTTGCGAGTTCAAACAATTTTTTCGCGGCGTCAACATAGGTAAATCCTTTGCGCATGAAAACGTCAATTATATCTACGGTTACAGAGCAGCCGAAGCAGTGCATAGTCCAGTTTTTGGGATTATATATAAAGCTTGCTGTACTTTCTTGATGGAACGGACAACAAGCTTTTAGATTTTTTTTATCAAAGTCTACAAGGTCTAGCTCTTTGGCGATTATAAACGCATTGTTATCACCGAGTTTTTCCTTAGCGGCTTTAATTTTTTCTTTCTCGATAATCACCTGATTTAAAAGGGTAGATCATCTTCCGATATTTCCGGTGGTTCTTGGTAGGCGCCGGGTTCAGGCTTTGGCTCTTCTGGCTTAGGGCCAAGCAAATCAAAGGATTCAACTAATATCTGGTCACCTTTTTTTTCATTGCCGTCTTTATCTTTCCATGTCTGATTTTCAATCTTGCCAGCAATCCCTAAAAGTTGGCCTTTTCTGCTGATATACTTGCTTAAATTGCCGAAATAAACACAGTTAAAGAAATCAGCGTCATAGTTGCCATCTTTATTTTTGAAGTTTCTGCGCACAGCAATACCAAAGCTCACGTATTGCTTGCCGTCTCCGTATGTGCCTTGTTTTGGGTCTGCCGTAATCCTGCCAGTCATTTCAACTCTGTTCAATGTATGCTCCTTAGTTGTGTTGGTGCATGTAAACATACTGGCTTTGGCTACTCATATTCTTATACAAAAATTCATTGCACTTCTTTAAAGACAAATGATTGTTTAGTGCTTTGTACTCATATATAAATTCCCCTCTGGATTGCTTCTCTAATATTCTCTGCTTTATTTCTTCATCTTCGTAATTGGCCTCTATTAGATATAAATCGTAGCCCTTAGCTTCGACTTCGATTGAATTAGTATCCGTAGCGTATATTATTTTCTCGCCATTTGAAAATTGAATCTTATATCCGCAGTTGGGAACGTCGTGTTGTAATCTGAAAGGTAATATTTTATAGCCTTTATAAACGTATATATTATCCATGCTGTAAACATCAATATTGCTTGGAGTAATCTCACAAGCCAAGCACTCGTCGTATAGCCATGCGGGGCACCCAAATCTAAGAAGTGGATGCCTTGCCGCTAAAGTTTTAATTGTGGATTTTTTAAAGTGATCCGAATGAATATGGGTCAAAAGAATTAATTTAAGATCTTTATGATACGGTTCAATCTTCTTAAAACTTATCCCCATTTCTATCGCTAGATCGTTGTTGAGAATAACGCAATTGCCATCACTACCAGAAGCGATAATGTTATAAGTCATCAAGCTTTACTTCTTCAGTTTCTGGCGGTACGGATATTACTTCTTCTTCGTTTAAAACCACGTCAGTTGTTAAGTCTTCCTTAATTACCGCGTTATCTGATTCTACAGCGACTTGCATAGTGTGGGACATTAACCCCCACTTGCTAATTAATTGCCGAATTAAAGTTTTTTCCGCCATCTGGTCAAAATCCTTCGACCAGAATGACATTGACTTACCTTTGTTTTTGTCATAACGATATGCGTTGCTGTATTTCAGAGCGTGGCGTTCCATTTTTGCCTTGCTCCAATAAAGCACTTTGCGAAAACCATTTATATACTCAAACATCGCGTAGTAACCGATTGTTTCAGTTGCGTCGCGTTGTACTTCGTCATCAATTAGGTTTACTTCTATGTCTTCAGTGAGCGGGTCATATTTTATGAGTTCGCCCTTCTTAATCTCTATGACATTTAACTTGCGATACTGCCCTGATCGTAATGCCAGTTGTATATATCCCTTAGCGCCCAATGCAAATGTGGCTACTTTCCGGTTGTTCTTACTGTCATCAAACGGTAACAAATAATACTGTCCCAGTTGTGGGCTTGGTGATAGCTCTAAACTTTCTCCCAGTAATCCAGCGGCTAAAATTGTCGGTGGATCACATTCTTGAAGCGCGGGATTGGCGGCAACCGCCGAACTTATGCTTGCGATAAAACGATTGGCTTGTTTCGGGTCTTGAAGCGTGTTATTTATTAATTTCTTATAGGCTTCAGATTGTATTGCTACACTAAACTTTGGCCTCTGTGCGACTGAATTTATTTGAAACTATACCTGCCTTCAACTAAAAATTTCTTCAACTCCTTCAATTTTGAAATTGTGGCTGTTACCGTAAATGTCAACGTCCGTTCTTCCTCCGGCGCTGGTTCCACGGGTTCCGCTACTGGTTCGCGTACTGGTGAGTCTATTGTTTCTTGCTTACGTTGTGTTGCTTTTTCAATTTCATTGTGCCAGTTATTAACTGTCGTTATCGCTTTGCTACAGTTAAACGATTGTATATATTCTCGCAAGATTTCCTCGGAATACTTCTGTTGATTAATAAGATCAACATCCTCAGCAACCTTATCAATAAACGAACGCGCTTGCGACATCAAGCTTTTCATACTATCGGATAACCGTATCGGTATATTAGCATCGGATAAATTTATATAAAATTCAATATTTTTCGAGAGCCAATACTCATGGAAGTATGATTCCAATTCCGCGCGTTTGCGCCCTTTAATAGTACCTTCGATTAGATCTATCCGTTCTTTCAGAAGAAGATCAGTATCCTTATACTTGTTTGATATGTACTGTTTATATATTGTTTCAAATTCCTCATAAGGTTTCATAATCATAGACTTCACAGATTTTCGCCTATATTCAAGGTCATTGAAGTCTTTATTTAATTGCGCCCGTTCGGTTTTGACAATACCAACGGTGTCCTCAGTACATTCAAGCGAGCATACATATCTGATGCGTTCATCAATTTGATCGCTAACCTGTTGCAACCTTTCAGTTATAATCGGCAGTTGTTCAACGGTAATTATTTCAGCGATAAAATTTCCTCCTCATATGTATGGTAAATATCAAACAATAAGGAAGGAATTCGCTTATATAATTGATTTAATAAGTCCAACATTATCTGCCGCATCTGCGGGTGCGCGGCTTTATCGCAACGCAATTCAAGTATATTCCTTAACGCCCGGATATTGGCCGTCATATATAGTTCTGTCTTAAGGCTTAGGGGCAAGACTGTTCGTGCCTGTTGCGGCGTGGCTTCATATTGAATCATTACCGTATAGGCATGTTCAGCTTCCTTCATTGCGCGTTCCCATGAATAAAAGAGGAAACTTTCTGTATCCCAAAAGTAAGGTCTGATAAAAGTTAACTGGTTATCAAACTTATCCTTGGTATAGTTACAGTACCTCGTACTTTCTTGCGTGAACGAGATGCCTATCCGGTGCCGGGTAAGTTCATTCGCTACGCCCCTATCACAGATAAACCTTATGGATACCGACGGCGCGTGTTCTAACAGAGCAAAATGCTTGTTTATAATAGCGCGTTTAGCAAATGCCACACATGATTGTTCGGAAATCTTATCCTCCGACTTATAACATGTTCTGCCTGCTAATTCAATTGGCCTTAAAAAATCAATTTCCTTTACTTCTGTCAGTATTTCCACCGATGGTTCGATAACCTTGATTTTCTACATCACTCCTTAAAAGGGTACGCATTCGTCAGACATTTGCTTTTCCCTGTTTTGTAAATCCCTTTGCATGTACCAAATACCCTTCTTTAAATCCTGCACAGCCGTACCCTTATGATCGGCACGGCCTATATATTTGAGGGCGTTGCCTAGGTTGTAGTTGAGGCCCCAGTCCTCTATAACGTCAATAACCTCATATGTGCCAGATGTGTAATGCGATGGATGGTTGATGCTATCGCATGTGGCTGTGCCGGATAGTTTGCGGCCGCACATGGGGCAGTAATTGATCTTTAGATCTTTGCGGATGTAATATTCTTCGCCGTCTCCATGCGCTAATGTTAACACATCACTTAATAAATAAAGCGATACGTGTCCACGCCCAGCATTAGGCATTACAATAAGGAAATTTACGCTATCTTTACAATACTCGCATGGTTCTTTCATTTCTTCCTCCATAATTGAAGCACAACATATAACCCTTACTTCTGTTGCGCCGTTACAAGTTTTTATACAGTTCTTATCCTTCTATTTTAGGTTGTCCAAAAAGACGATGTAACCATAAACCTAAACACACAATATACAATTTGATAAGTCCAAACTTTAACAATAAACACTATCAAATATCCACTTGTTATTTAATTTTAGAAACTGTAAAGGAACGAACTCTTAGTCTATTTCAATCATATTAGTAAGATTTGTTCTATCAATCGCTATCTGTATCTCGGCGATATCTTCCTGAGTCTTCTTTAACCTTTCTTTGCATTCAGCTTTGTCGTAATTTAACTTAGTATATTCAATGACGCCATTGTATGTGGAATGCCGGGACACCTGTTCTTTGCGCACTAAATTTTCAAGTATTTCCTTTTCTTTATTGAGTTGCGCCATATAGATGAGACATTCACCAATGGTCATATGATAATAGCCAGAAGAAACCGTTGAGTTTGAGAGATTAAGAAGATGTTTTAAATCTCTTATATCACCGTTTATGTTGCCGATCTTGCTTCTGGTGTCTTTAAAGTCGTAATCAGAACTTAATTTATCGAGATCAGATTGATATGTTGTTGTGCATAGCCTCTGTTCCTCCTCTTCAATTTCTGATTTTTCCTGTTCAAGAAGCTTTATCCGCTTCATGATCTCCGCGTTACACAGCTTCATTCAGTTCCTCCATTTTCAATATAGCTTCCACGGGCTTATACCTATCTGAATTCAGCACATCCACCAGCGCCTGATAAGGATCAAGCTGGCCGGAGAGAACCATATTCAGGATGTTTGTGCTGTACCCACTGACGAAACACAAGCCATTATCATTTAGTTTTAACGGCACCGTATTCGTCCGTGAGTTTACATTCCAAAACACAACTCGCGGAAGCTTATATCCAGCGGCATCGTATTTGCTCTGGATGTTCTTAAACAGGTTAGCGTCAGGCCAGCTACTGCACATATCGAACTCCATGTCGGAGACGATAATGATATTCTTCGGCAGTTCTGACTGCAAAGCTTTACCGGAAACGGCAGCCTTTAATATCAGAGAGAAAACCGCTTCGATATTAGTGTTCGCGACCTTGTTGTATTGCAGCGCGTGAGCCAACTTGTCTCGTAGTGAAGCCATACCGCTAAAATCAACGAACTGCGGGTGCATACTAAATGTTATGTATCTGTCCTTATAGATACCGGACGCGCGTTCAGCAAAATAAATAGCGAGCGCGTTTGCTACCGCCAGCGCCGGGATTTTAGTGCCGGGTATAAGATCGGTCATGCTACCGGAACCGTCAGCCACGACAATTGAGTTAGAATCCTCGCCAACCTTATCGGGCAGGGCTTTCCAAAGCTGCTCCAATGTTTCGTCGTAAAGGCCAATCGAATATCCATAGCCTCTTGCACAAAAATACTGGCTGACAATATCCGCTGGGGTGAGTGTGCCAGCGTGTATCTTTGCTTCGCCTTTGCTAACCGATTCCAAGTAGGCCGCTCGCCGTTCTCCATCATGACGGAAGAATGCTCTATTGTAGAGGACATTCGCCTTAGAGGGAACAGCTTCATATTTAATTAAGCTCCACTGATTCTTGGACATTTTGCACTCAACGACATCGAGATAACTCCGTAGACGCGAGAGCATTTGATTGTAGGCTTTCGCGTCCATGCCTAAACTCTTGGCGATCTTCCTGCCAAGGCGGATCTTTTCTTTATTTGTGGCGGATATACTAGGCAGCCACTTGCCCATTAAAGATATTGGCTTGCGTGACATTTTACCGGCGATGTCATTCCCAAGCTGTTTGCGGATAAATGCTAGTGTTTCAAACTCCGCGGATGTATCAAGAAGCGTAAGCAAGTCATCAAAGCGTCCGTACTCTGGCACCAGCGGCGCCAATTCCTTCATATTAATGTCTTTATTTTGCGCCAGCCCATTTAAGATTAACCGGAACAACCAGCGCTCGCCCATTCCCTGCCGAATATCACGGGCAAAAAACAGCCATTTGAGCGCCAGCATCTTGTCATCACGATAGGCTTGGATAAATAGATTCATTATCCTATTCTGTGAAGCTTTCCGCAGGCTCGGTACGATGTAGTTAAGATTCAGCAGACTAGATCCGGTTGATTTATACCCTACGGCGCCGTTCTCCGTAAGTTGTTCATCGTCTGCCTCAAGGAGCCTGTCCCAAAAATCCAATCCTTACTCATCTTCCTTCCATATTTTGTGCCATAAGGCAAACTTGTTCTCAAACCTGGGTAGGTATTCAGTTTGCCTTATTGACACAGTTTATTAACGCTAGGCACGTTGTCTTGCTTTGGTATTACTTTGCGTATTCATTGGCTACCCATTAGAATTATCAAATTTTGGTTGCTGTATGTGCCTAGTAATTCGGCGGCGTATTTTATTTTGCTTCAGGTGGGGATCAACCAACATATATCAAATAAATTTTGAAAGTTTGCTGAAGCCGTCAGGTTGCGTCAGACCTTTAAATGTTGATTGTTATCGGCGCGTTTAACTTTATATTTTAGCAGAATATAGTTTTTTTGTTTGCTGTTAGCGCCGAAGATACGTTATCTTTACTGTTTAATGTGTGGCATAGGTTAAGAAAATAAGGCGCGTTATTACCATTATCCAATTGTGTGGTTAATTTGCTGTTAGCGCCTTATTCATTTATCAGGCTCAATTTAGCGATAACGAGAGGGGAGGAGAAAACGCCAAATTTAAGTCTCTGATGTTAATAATTTCCAACCTATGCCGCAACATCAATACTCTAACAGAATTGAAATGCCAAGATTAATATTAAGTGATAAAATTACAATATTGCATTAATTATATATCAATATTGGTGGATTTCAGTTTCGTTGTTGAGTATGAATACATAATAGCATCTCATAAAATGGTTGTCAAACCCGGATCTCGCAGATTATAACAAATATTTAGAAATTATTCGACATATCTGTTTATAATAACAACCATTCGTTACCAAATTGGCAGATTCGACAAAGAGAATTAATACAATTAATTTGTTGGGGTTAGTTGTATACTGTCGCAACCACAGCAACGTTGTCGTTATAAATGTCGAAAAAAACTATACGAATCTTTAAAATTATTTAGACGTTTGGTTACGCGGGTTACTAAACGCCTCTGTGAACCACTTTATGTCCTCGTCAGACAATGGAATCAGTTCATCCGTAGCCGTGTCGTACTTGGAGATAAGAAAATCACCGTGTATGCGCATATACGCATCAGCGGGATTGTATACATTGCCAGCCGCCGCGGATATTTGTTTCAAAACGCTCTTCAGATAGTCACTATAAACTGTACGGTTATAAGACCCCGCATCAGCTGTAAGATATTTTTCATTGGCGAGGATAAGATACTCTGGGTGGGCGAGATTATAAGGTATCCGAATGTGATTGCCACACGTGTATTTGTTGACCTGTGATTTTTTGTTAGGCATCTCTATAAGCTCCGGGTTTTTTAAAGGCCGAACCAATAGCACTTTTATCATATCATAGTGCTTATGCTCATATACGGGAAGCTCCCAGCCATATCTAGCCGCCGTTGCCTGGAACAATGGCATTCCGTAAGGCTCGTAGTCGGTGAAACCTTCTAGTCCGTCATCTAGGATAATGTTCCACGCCCTAACCAAATCGTAACCAATCACCGCTGAAAGGCCGCGCTTGCCATTTGCTTTCTCCCAGCCCCATAACAGGTCACGCTTTAAATCTGACTGAATATTTTCCTTATTATATGGGATCAGTCTTTTGGATCTGCATCCGAACGCGCGGCATTGGTCGGTCGATAGATAATCCGCCAGCCTAACTATAAACCGCTTATCCAGATCGCATTCAAGTTCGTTATAGTGGGCGATAACCCAATCTAATGTTTTCATATTCCTTCCTTTGGCGATATTGGTGGTTTATCGGGTTGAGTTGCCATTTCCTTTTTTGATTTCCGCTTCTTTTTGGGCTGCTCATCTATCACCACCGGCTCGCGCGGCATACTGTCATTGATGAAGACAGGCGCAGGTGTGTTAGTAAGTTCTGTTATGGGCACAGGCTCAGGAATATTCTCATCCTTCATGATGTCCGCCGGATTAAGTTCTACTATATTAAACGGCGCTATTTCCTTCCAGATAAACTTTCCCTTGCCTGAGTTTCGCCATTGCCCAAGTCCTTTATAGAAACCGTAGTCCAGCCATTCCTTTATGGCCGATATGTAACCTTCGGAAAAACTTACAATCCGAAAGTTTATGGACGAACCAGCGGGTATTTCTTCGCTGCTGGCTAACGTCACGCGATCCCCTTGCGCTGTCTGGGCGCGGAGTGGGCGTTGGCATGTGCCCATTGCCTTATCACCAGGGATATGTAAAACTATTTGTCGCGGCTGGATAAAGATTAGCTGGTCTATAATTTTCTTGTAGGCGGTTAATTTCCCTGACTGATTAACCACTTTTTTATTTTTGGTTCCGTCATCCTTTTCTGTTAATCTCTGCAACGCCCCGCAGGCTTCCTTGAAAAACCCTTTCAATACATAATCATATATGAAAGGCAATCCGTCAGCCGTGCGGGCAAAAACCGTTGTTCTATTTTCCACGGTTTCATCCACGCCTACCGCATCGATTTCATCCTCAATCTTTGGGGCATTCGGAGATTTACTGCCAATAAACTCAGCAAAAACTTCCTTTGAGTTAGGCAGGGCGCCAAGGATATTTTCCCTGAATTGAAGATGAACGTATAAGTCTTTCGTATTAATCAACCTTCCTTTGTTTTAGCCCCTGCTTTACCGGGCGGTCATGATTCTTTGCTTCGCTTCACAGTATATTTTGCCAATGCGCCACGCCAGTATACGTAGCCACACCATACCATCACTTTGCCATCGCAATATTACACTAAAGTCTACATCACATCGCCATGCCATAGCCATGCGCATCGCCGCTTCACATTGCCATTGCATCGCGTTAATACGCTTTACAAGGCTTTGCCATTGCGCTGATGTGAGGTGCATTGCCTGACCTTGCCATAGCCGTGCTTAATGAATCTCCCAGCGCCGCGTAACTACACACAAGCAATGAATCGCCCAGAGTCACATCGCCTTTGCTGCGTTTGGCTTCACCTTGCCATTGCACGTAAAGCATTTCAGTTCCATTCAACTCAATGCCAGCGCAAAACAGTCCGCGCTATACCATGGCCTTTGCTTGGCAACACGCTTAGGCGCGGCACGTTGCCATACCCTCACAATACGACGACTAACATTACCATGCCTTTGCCGCACGCAACCGGACAGTGCGCGACTACGCCGTTGCATTACTACAAAGGGCTATACTTCACTTTGCCATCGCGCCACATCGCCCACGCTAAACTCCACGGAACTGGACTGTCCCCCACCATAACAACGCAATATCCATCTTCGCCATTGCGTTACGGTGTAGGTCGTCGCAACACCATACCATAGCCAAACACAGCAACGCTACTCTGTTCCTTGCCATCGCGACACAAAACAAATCCTACACGGCCATGCCTTTGCAAAGCCCAGCCTCGCCAAACCAAGCCTTCGCAAAACCCAGCATCACATAACTAGTCCGTACCATACCATCGCGATCGTTACATAAAACAGCCAGACCATACTATGCCATCGCCCAGCATCGTTGCGCTATACTATGCCATCGCAGAACAAACAAAACTATGCACTGCTATGCCACCGCACAACAATACCTTCCTGCACAACGCCACCGCACTACCTAACGGCGATTTGCTTGACTATGCCATTGCGTTATGTAGCAAAGCTATCTAAACCTTACTAAGCCATGGCGTAGCGATATTATAAGCATATCACTTAACCAATCTCATACGCATTCCACCTTTCCTTATTCAATGCCAAAGGTTTCTTTGTATAAAGTGTATTCCTTTCGGAGCAAATGCACCTTATTTATACTATAGCCGTACCTTTTGGCACAGGCTGATAAT
>Ga0209629_10000470_pt1 | contig 22113 bp, 19 predicted proteins | sample TergutCu122P5_FD_187286 | JGI IMG/M metagenome (GOLD analysis project Ga0209629, IMG submission 187286) | Cubitermes ugandensis P5 segment gut microbial communities from Kakamega Forest, Kenya - Cu122 P5 (SPAdes) (version 2) | ecosystem: Host-associated > Arthropoda: Insects > Digestive system...
GGGTTGATGCCGTCGGCAAAGACGACGGTGTCTTCGGCAACCTGGAGGTTGGCGCCGTTGGCGGTGTCGAGGCCCATCCCCGGCGCCACGCGGTAACGGTTGTTGCCCTCGCCGCCATAGAGCCAGTCGCGGCCCGGGCCGCCATCCAGGTCGTCGTCGCCGGCGACGCCTTCGAGGGTGTCGCGGCCCGCGCCGCCAATCAGGGTGTCGTTGCCGTCGTCGCCGACCAAGTGGTCGTCACCATCGCCGCCGTCGAGCAGGTCGTCGCCGCCCTGACCATAGATGCTGCTATTTTTCTCGCTGCCGATCAGGATGTCGTTGCCGGGCGAGCCGTAGAGGATTTCGTAGCCTTCGCCGACATCGAGCTTGGCCAGCACCTCGCTGTAAGAGAGGCTGGCGCCGTTGGCGAAGTCGAAGCGGTCGATGCGCGGCCAATTGCCGAGCCAGTCCTTGATACGCACGCTATCGCCCGAGGCGGTGAGGGTGGCGATCAGGTCGTTGTTGTCACGGGTGAAGCTGACGCCGTTCTGGTCGATGCCGGCCTTGAACTGGATGCGGCCTTCCATGTCGGTGATCGTGTCTTGCCCGTCGCCGATGCCAAACAGGTAGACGTCATAGCCGCTGGCATCCTTGAAGGTGTCGTCGCCAGGGCCGCCGTCGAAGGTGTCGGCGGCGTAGCTGCCGACGATGACATCGTCGCCGTCGGTGCTGGCGATGGCGCGGGCAGCGAGTTCGGCACGATTCCACACGGTGCCGTCGGCAAAGCGTAGTTGCTCGATGCCGCCCCAGCCCCCGGCCTGGTTGCGCACGATGACCCGGCTGCCGTCCTGGAGCGTCACGCTCAGGTCGCCTTGCAGGGTCCAGCGCACGCTGATGTCGTCGGGTGTGATGCCGGCGCCGAGTTCGAGCACGTCGACGTCTGCGTTGTTCGAGGCGCCGTCGATGATTTCATCCTGGCCGTCGCCCAGGCCGAAGCGGTAGGTGTCGGAACCCGTTCCGCCTTCCAGGACATCATTGCCGGCCCCGCCGATCAGGAGGTCGTCGCCGGAGAGACCCAGCAAATGGTCGTTGCCGGCCCCGCCGATCAGGAGGTCGTCGCGGTTGTCGAAGCCGCGCAAGATGTCATCGCCATCGCCACCGATGAGGGTTTTGGATTTGATGGTTTCCAAATCCCAGATGGTACCGTCGGCGAAGATGATTTCTTCGACGCCGTAGGCGGTTCCACAGAATTGGTTCTGGACAGTGATGGTCTCGCCGGAATCAAGGATCGTCAGCTTCAAGTCTTCGCTGATCAGCCAGCCGCTGGTACTACGAACCCGTTCCAGCCGCACGTCGTCCGGGGTGATGCCGGCTTTGAGTTGGAGGCAGTCGGTTTCGCCCGGTATCGACGAGATTTCGCTGATCGTGTCGTGTCCGTCGCCCCGGCCGAAGCGGTAGGTGTCCGAGCCGGTGCCGCCTTGCAGTGTGTCGTCGCCGGCACCGCCATCCAAGATGTCGCTGCCGCTGCCACCAATCAACAGATCATTGCCACCATAGCCAAAAATCCGATCGCTGCCGCCCTTGCCATTAATGACATCGTCGAATTCCGTGCCGCGTAGCACGTCGTTGCCTTCGCTGGGTGTGTTATTCGGAATCCAGCCAGCTAGAGCGGCGTCCATGGTTTGTGCCACATCGGCACCCAACGGTGACAGGGTGGCTTTGAAGGCATTGATGTCCATGCTGTTGAGCAAACCCATGCCTTTGAGCGAAAGGAGGAAATCGCCGAGCATATCCAGCCCGGTTTCCCGATCGGATTCGATCTGTGCTGTCAGCGTTTGCGAAACCTTGGAGAGGTCGCCTTGGACGCTTTCGATTTCTTCGTCCCAAAAATAAGTAAACTGCTCGAACAGATTCTTGAGATGGCTTCCCGCCATCAACTGGCCATAGACCAAGGTTTCAAGCTGGGTATACGCCTCATTCAATGTGCGAGCCGCATCCTGCCCGGGATTGGCGCCCCAGCCACTAGTTCCTTGCACCCATTCCTCGCCCAGAAATTCTTCCAGCGCTTCGAGTTTGCGCGCATCCCCGATTGCGTTCCCCCAACCTGAATTCGTTCGGCTGGCCGGGTCGACATCCTGCACGCCCGTCCAGCGGTAGATGATCTGGCGCACCAGGATCATGCGGTCTTCCACCGTGTCGGCTTGGGTAAAGGCCGTGACCAGCGCCTTGAGTTGGCCCGTGGCATCCATTGCCATCGCTTGACTGAGATCGCGTACCTTGCCATAGCCCTTGGCATCGGGCAGGACTGCAATGTCATCTGGCACCTCCACCCATTCGGTGGCAATGCTGTATGTCGGGTCGGCGGCAAACCAGACATCATCGGCTTCGCGGGTTTGACCGTCCGTGGTGGTGTAGCTGCCAAGCTGCTTGTGCGTATTGTCTTGGGCATCGATCTGGCTGGCGTTGCTGTAGGCGAGATTGATGCTCTGCACGCCGGCCTCTGCCAATGTCAGCAGTTCGCCCGCTTCGGTCAGGCCATCGCCGTTGGCGTCTTGCCACACGCGCAGTTCGCTGAAAGCGGCATCATTGGCATCAATCACGCCGTCGTGGTTGCTGTCGAGTTCAGCCAGCGCCTGAAAACCGTTGGCGGCTTTGTTGCCGTTCGCCAGTAGGGTTTCCGAGCCGAAGAGTTCGCGGCCGGAGTCGATCACGCCGTTGCCGTTGAGGTCGCGCACCAGCAACCCATCATCCGCGCCCACCCAACTGGTTTGCTCGGCAAAGCCGTCGGCGGTGTGGTCAAAATGGACTCCGCTGGTCAACGTCGTGGTTTCCACGCCATCACCGTCCAGGTCCAAGATGATGGGGGAGGCGTAGGTAGAAGCCTCTTTGGCTTTCTTTTTGATGTTATCCATCGGGCAATCGCTGGGCGTGGGAATCCCTGCCCGCTGGCGCGCTTTTTCCAGTCCGCGACGGAGGTTTTGTACGCCCGGATCGGTATCGGGATCAATGCCTTGGTTGCGCAAGCGATCCTCTCTGTTTCTGAGCGTTTCTTCGTAGAATGAAGGTTCGAGGGTCGGGTCGAGAATGAAGCTGGCGAGTTGCTTTGCCCAATCATTGCCAAAGTAGGCGCCAACTCCGATTGCTACAATTCCGACAGCACCGCCGGCACCAAAAATGGCTACTCCAATAGCCGCACCAGCCGCTGCTCCCGCAATACCAGCAAGATTAACCAGCCCAGCAGACCAGCCATTCTGCGATACGGCATTTCCCACTTGGTATATATTGTTGATTGTGCTTGCCAACGGACCTGCTTTTCCGATGATGGAAGGCTCTATGCCCTTTGCCTTCAGATCATTGATGAATTCATTCAGTCCACTCAGGGCGGAGCTCGAAATATCGCCGAGCTGGTCTGAGTTATTTTTGCCTGTGTTGCAGCTCATCTTTCATCTCCTTTATGAATTGCAGAAAAAATGATCATATAGGTATACATGATCCAAATCGCCAATGCGCTCGCGTACATGAGTGCTGACGGAGCTACAAAGCTGATCCATATCGCCCTGCTGGCTCCGCTTAATGGATAATTATGATTCCCCAATGCGACTCCAAAATATGCAAAGCCAAAAAAAATATTAATTATCACTAAATGAATGAGCCACCCTCCAAATTTCTCATTTCTGTGCCGAAACCAGTTGGCGGCATATTTATTTACGCCGCCATTCCCTTTAATAATCAGGTACGGCAGAGCGGGTGAAACCATCAATATTGCTAACACATGGCAATGGATAAAATACTGAGGATTGGCAGCAAAGGCAATGGAGTATTCAGAGAGAAAAGGAGTAAGTTTGCGGGCAATTGCAAATGCAATAGCTCCAATCCAAGAATCAAGCCAACTGACTGGAATTAGCCGAGCTGCAAGGAAATATACAATCACTAGCAAAATTTCTGGGATGGATAGCCGCTGCTTGGAGGCAGGCACCGCTTGATTCGGGTCAGTTGAATTTGTTTTTTTCATAACCCACCCCCTTGTCAATTGCCGAGAAAATAATCAGTTGCAGCCCGAAAAGGGGCCGGGTTCGATTTGTTCTTCTCCGCCATCACATCACCCCGGCAACAAAAAGGGAGCGTACTCGACATAATTTCTTCACCGCCACGTCCTCCCAATAGATCAACGAAAAGGCGCCAGGTTCGCTTTTAATTTCCATCATGACCCCCGTGATGGATCGCGCCCGCACCGCAAGCAACGGCAGTCGGCGTTGACGCCTTCCCGCGTCCCGCCGCCCGGCGAGCGGTGTATTTCCCCATGCTCCAGTCCCCCTCTGAAGTTCACATCGCCAAGTTTCTTGGCCGAGAAGCCCGCATTCTTGACCCGTCAACAGTCCGTGTCAATACGACAAAGATCATAGAAATAGCCCGGTTTTCATGCCTCAACCCACTATGGCCTGTATTGCCCCGTTTAAAACCCAAACGTCAAGGCAAGGCAAGGCAAGGCAAGGCAAGGCAAGGCAAGGCAAGGCAAGGCATTCGAGCATGTTGCTTACTAGGTGTCAAGGATTAATTTTAATGACATCCGGTATGCCCTGCCTGACCGTCAAAAGCTCTCACGATCGTCATGCCGCCAGCCGCCATTCACTCCATTTCTGGTCAGCTTCCCCATCCCACTCCGTGCCGTCGGCAAAGCGGAAATGCTGGATGGCGCCTCGGCCGAGGTCGGTGTTGGTCCAGGAGTCGGTGTTCTGGATGATGAGGGCGTCGTCGCTGATGCCGATGACCAGGCTGCGGTAGCCGGTAAATGCCGTGACCAGCGTCTTGAGTTGGCCCGTGGCATCCATCGCCATCGCCTGACGCAGTCACGTACCTTGCCGTAACCCTTGCGTCATTGCGCTACGTCGCAGTATCCATGCGGCTTGTGGATTCTGCGTACTGCGACTTCGCGCAGCATGACACGCTTCGCTCCGCGCAGAATGACAACACTTGATTGCCGGGTGAATAATTCCCCACGGGCAGGGAGTGCCTGATTCGATTTTGGATGAATCGTTCGATTTGGTCAATTTTCGACAGGAATAGCATCCGCATTGATTTCGGCTCATGAGCGTTCTTCTTCCGGCGCTTCCCCTTGCCGTGTCGCATCGCCGCCAAGCTGGATGACCTCATCCACCTGCAACCCGCGCGGAATCTGGTGGGTGATGAAGAGCAGGGTCACTTTGCCTTTCAGGCGATTGATGGTTTGCGCGAAGTGTTCGGCGGTTTGTTGGTCGAGATTGGAGATGGCTTCGTCGAAGATGAGCATCTTGGGGCGTTTCAACAGGGCGCGGGCGATGGCGATACGCTGGCGCTGGCCGCCGGACAGCCCGGTGCCGCGTTCGCCGATTTCGGTCTGGTAGCCGTTGGGCAGGGTTTCGATGACTTCGTGGATTTCGGCGGCCTTGCAGGCGGCGATGACTTGCTCGAAATTGGCGTGCGGGTGGGCCATGACCAGGTTGTCATATACGGTGCCGGAAAAGAGCACGGTTTCCTGCGGCACGACGCCGAAGGTGGCGCGCAGTTCATTGGCCGCCAGTTGGCGGATGTCGCGGCCGTCGAGGGTGATTTGCCCTTCCTGCGGCCAGTAGAAGCCGAGCATCAGTTTGGCGAGGGTGCTTTTGCCGCAGCCGGATGGCCCCATGAGCACGGTGAGCTTGCCGGGGGCGATGTCGAGGTCGAGATGACGATAGAGCCAGGGGTGATGTTCGGAATAGCGAAAGCCGAGGTTGCGCATGAGCATTTGCCCGGCGCCGTCGGCCGCGCGCTGGGGCGTGAGGGCGAAGGGTTCCTGCGGCATGTTGAGGATGTCGCCCAGACGCTTGACCGAGATGCTGGCCTGCTGGAATTCCTGCCACAGGCCGACCAGGCGCAAGAGGGGCTGGCTCATGCGGCTGGCGAACATCTGGAAGGCGACCAGCATGCCGACGGTCAGGCCGTCCGTCTGCATCACATACCAGGCGCCGACGATGAGGATGGAGAGCGTCATGATCTGTTCCAGACCATTGGCGACGACGTTGTAGGTGTTGCCGACCTGCCGGGTGGCGAAACCGGCGGTCAGGTACTGGGCGAGGTAGGCGCCGTAGCGTTTGGAAACGTCCGGTTCCAGTTGCAGGGATTTGACCGTGGCCATGCCGGCGAGGTATTCGGTGAGAAACGCCTGATTGCGGGCGCCGAGCAGAAATTGCTGATCCAGCCGGGCGCGAAAGATGGGCACCATGAACAGGCTGGCGATCACGATCAAGGCCATGATGCCAACGGCGATGAGGGTGAGTTGCCAACTGTAGAGGAACATCACCGCCAGGAAGATGAGCAGGAAAGGAAAGTCGAGCACCAGGCTGACGGCGGCGCCGGAAACGAATTCGCGCAATTGCTCGACGCCGTGCAGGCGGGCGACCAGAACGCCGGTGGAGCGCGCCTCGAAATAGGGCAGGGGCAGATGCAGCAGATGACGCAGCACCTTGTCGCCGAGCACGGCGTCGATGCGGTTGCCGGTGTGCAGCACCAGATATTGACGCAGCCAGCTCATGCCGCTGGTGAAGAACATGAAAACCACCAGCGCGACGCCGAGCACGATGAGGGTGCTTTCGGAATGATGGGCGATGACCTTGTCGATGATGACCTGGGTAAACAGCGGCGTGGCCAGGCCGACGAGCTGGATGGAGAGGCTGGCGAGCAGCACGTCGCGCCAGAGCGTCTTGTGGCGCAGCAGTTCGGGGATGAACCAGGAGAAACCGAAGGGTTTGTGCGCTTTGTCGCCGCCGGTTTGCGCCGGCTTGCCGGTCGAGCCGAGCGATTCGTTGAGGGGCGGCTCGGCTTCGGCCACCAGCAGGATCAGCGGCAGGCACTGGGCATGGGCGGTTTCGGCGGGCAGGGTCTGCGGGGTGTTCTGACCCGGACGCACCCAGGAGAGATCGTGTTCGCCATGCTGGACGATCAGCGCCGGAACCAGCTTGGGCGAGGCCGGCGCGGAGAGGGCTTCGGAGGATTCGGGGGCGGCATCGGCGGGGGTGTGGGTTTCTGTTTCGACGATGAATACCGCTGCGGGCAGCGGCAGGCTCACGCCGTCGTCGCCGGGCCACTCTCCCAGGCCGGCCTTGAGTCCCAGGGCTTCCAGCGCCGCGATCAGGGCCGGGAGATCGAATGGCGGCGCAAAGCGTTGCAGCACCAGCGCGGCATCGAAAGGCTTCCGGTAAAACCCCGCCAGACTACCCAGCAACCACAGCGCCGACGCGGTATCGAGTTGCTCCGGTATAGCAGCGGTATTTTCTTGATCCGGCATGGGTTGTTCGCATTCGATATGCATGATGGCAAGGCGTGTCACTCGATCATGCTGTGCAGGGTATGTCAAGACGAAATGCGCGGCAGTTGTAATCGACAATCAGCGGAGCATGGTCGGAAAAGCGCTCGGCCTTGTACACGCTCGCCGCCACGGCCGTTGCCGCCAGCCCCGGGGTGGCGATCTGGTAGTCGATGCGCCAGCCGACGTTCTTGGCCCGGGCCTGGCCGCGGTTGCTCCACCAGGTGTAGGCGTCGCCGGTTGCCTCGGGGTACAGATGGCGATAGACGTCGACCCAGCCCAGTTCGTCGAACACGCGGGAGAGCCAGGCGCGCTCCTCGGGCAGGAAGCCGGAGTTTTTCTGGTTCGCTTTCCAGTTTTTCAGGTCGATTTCCCGGTGAGCGATGTTCCAGTCGCCGCACAGCACGATTTCCCGGCCCTCGGCGCGCAACGCCTGCATTTGCGGGAAGAACGCCGCGAGAAAGCGAAATTTGGCCTCCTGCCGCTCCGGCGATGAGGAACCGGACGGCAAGTACAGCGAAATGACCGATAACTTGCCGAAATCGGCGCGCAAATAGCGCCCTTCGGCATCGAATTCGCCGTCGTCGAAACCTTCGACGGCGCGCTCCGGCATTTGCCGGCTCCAGATGCCGACGCCGCTGTAGCCCTTCTTCTCGGCGCAGTGATAGAACGCCTGCATGCCATCCGGCGCGCGCATTTCCGGCGTCAGATCGGCGGTCTGGGCTTTCAGTTCCTGCAAGCAAACGATGTCGGCGCGCTGTGCGGCCAGCCAGGGCAGGACATTTTTGCTCCAGGCGGAGCGAATGCCATTGAGGTTCAAGGAGATGATGCGTAACATGGCCTGCCAATCAGTTGCTTTCCGCAGCGCTGGAACACAAAAATATGGATTTTCGTCAGGATTTCATCGAATTCGCGCTGGCCAGCCAGGTGCTGCGTTTTGGCGAATTCACCACCAAGGCCGGTCGGCTGTCGCCCTATTTCTTCAATGCCGGCCTGTTCAACGATGGCCAGGCCATCGCCCGCCTCGCCGAATTTTACGCCAAGGCCGCCGCAGCCGGCGGCATCCGCTTCGACATGTTGTTCGGCCCGGCCTACAAGGGCATCCCGCTGGTGGCGACGGTCGCCATGGCGCTGGCCCAGCGCGGCAGCAATTATCCCTTCGCCTACAACCGCAAGGAAGCCAAGGACCACGGCGAAGGCGGCCACATCGTCGGCGCGCCGCTCAAGGGGCGCGTGCTGATCGTCGACGACGTGATTTCCGCCGGCACCTCGGTGCGCGAATCGGTCGAACTGATCCGCCAGGCCGGGGCCGCGCCGGCCGGCGTGCTGATCGCTCTCGACCGCCAAGAGCGCGGCGCCAGCGAACTGTCGGCGGTGCAGGAAGTGATGCGCGATTACGGCATTCCGGTCGCCGCCATCGCCGGGCTTGGCGACCTGATGGCCTATCTCGGACAACATCCCGAATTCGCCGCCCACCGCGCCAGCGTCGCCCGCTATCGGGAGCAATACGGCGTCGATGCTTAAACCTCTGCTGCTCCCTCTCGCGCTCTTGTTGCTGGCGCCGGTCGCCCAGGCGGCCGGGGAGTTTTATTGCTGCCAGGATGCAACCAGCGGCCGCCGCATCTGCGGCGATACGCTGCCCGAGCAATGCCGCGGCCGCGCTTACCAGATACTCGACCGCGCCGGCAACCTCATCAAGGAAGTCGGCCCGCCATTGACCCCGGAGCAGAAGGCCGAGCAGGCGGCGGAAAACCGCCGGCGCAAGGCGCAGGAAGAAGCCGCCCGCGAGCAACGGCGCCTGGATCAGGCCCTGCTCGACACTTACGCCACGGCTCGGGATATCGACATCGCCCAGCGCCAGGCGGAGGACGACGTCAATCTCTCCATCCGTAACGCCCGGGAAAATCTGGCCACGTCACAGGCCAAACTCCAGAAACTCGAAGAAGAAGCCGAGTTTTACCTGAAGAAAACCATGCCGCCCGAATTGCAGAAGGATCTGCGGGCCGCTCGCCACGAAATCAGCGTGATCCAGGATCTGATCGACGTCAAACAGCGCGAATTGACGGTCATCCAAAGCAAATATGCGGCCGACCGCAAGCGCTATTTTGAACTGACCGGCCACCGCTCGAACGGCCCCGCCGCCACCCCTGCCGTCAATCGGCCAGCTTCTTCTTCAACAGATCGTTGACCTGCTGCGGGTTGGCCTTGCCCTTGGCCGCCTTCATCACCTGACCGACCAGCGCATTGAAGGCTTTTTCCTTGCCGGCCTTGAACTCGGCGACATTGCCCGGATTGGCGGCCAGTACCTCATCGACTAATGCCTCGATCGCGCCGCTGTCGGTAATCTGCTTCAGGCCCTGGCGCTCGATGATCTCGTCGGCGCTCCGGCCTTCGCCGTTCCACAGCGCCTCGAACACTTTTTTGCCGATGTTGTTGGAAATGGTACCGTCGGCGATGCGCTGGATCAGGCCGCCCAGTTGCGAAGGCTGAACCGGCGCGCCAGCGATTTCCAGATTCTCCTTGTTGAGGCGGGCGGCCAGGTCGACCATCACCCAGTTGGCGCAGGGCTTGGCCTGGGCGACGCCGGCCACGGCGACGGCGGCCTCGAAGTAAGCGGCCACCTCCTGACTGGCGGTCAGCGTCGCCGCGTCATAGGCGGAAAGACCCAGGTCGCAGGTGAAACGCTCGCGCTTCTGCTGCGGCAATTCCGGCAATTCGCCGCGAATCCGCTCCAGCCAGTCGCCGTCGATGAGCAGCGGCAACAGGTCAGGGTCGGGGAAGTAGCGGTAATCGTGGGCGTCCTCCTTGCTGCGCATCATCCGCGTCGCGCCGCTGTCCGGGTCGAACAGCACGGTGGCCTGGTGGATGGCGCGCCCCTCCTCGATCTCGTTGATCTGCCACTGCACTTCGTAGTCGATGGCTTCCTTCAAGAAGCGGAAGGAATTGAGATTCTTGATCTCGCGCCGGGTACCGAACCTGGCCTGGCCCCTGGGCCGCACCGAAACATTGGCGTCGCAGCGAAACGAGCCTTCCTGCATATTGCCGTCGCAGATGCCGATCCAGCGCACCAGCGCGTGCAGGGTGCGGGCGTAGGCGACGGCCTCGTCGGACGAGCGCATGTCCGGTTCGGAGACGATTTCGAGCAACGGCGTACCGGCGCGGTTGAGATCAATGCCGGATTTACCGTGAAAATCCTCGTGCAGCGACTTGCCGGCATCTTCTTCCAAGTGGGCGCGGGTCAGGTTGATGGTTTTTTCATACACCTTGTCGCCAGCGCCGACCTGCACGGTCAGGCTGCCCCCCTGCACCACCGGTAGCTCGAACTGGCTGATCTGATAGCCCTTGGGCAAATCGGGATAAAAATAATTCTTGCGCGCGAACACCGACTTTTCGGCAACTTCTGCGCCGATCGCCAACCCGAAGCGAATCGCGCAATCGACGGCCTTGCGGTTCAAGACCGGCAGCACGCCGGGCAGCGCCAGATCGACGGCAGAAGCCTGAGTGTTCGGTTCAGCGCCAAAGGCCGTGGCTGCGCCGGAAAATATTTTGGAAACGGTCGCCAGTTGCGCGTGCGTTTCGATGCCGATGACGACTTCCCAATTCATTTTGCTTTTCCAACCTTGTTCGGTTTTTCCGTTGCGGAATTAAACGCAACGATGCGTTGCCAATCGATCGCGCCATCTTCCAGACAATAGTTCTTGATGAATTGAGCGGTAAATAAATTCTCGACCTTGCTGTACTCTGTGAAGAAAATGTCGTTTCGCTCCTTTGCTTTGTGGCCAAGCGGCTCGATGATTTCCTGATACATCAACCTGTCTCCTGAAATCAATTCCCAGAAGCTTTGGCCACATAGCTTTAGGTAATCGCCTTTGTCTGGGTTATTATCGCGCCCGTAGCAGCATCCATTCACTGCAATCAGATGCTGTTGCGTTCCGACAATTTTTCTCGCTTGGCGAAAATAATCTCGCATTTTTTTGATCTGGCTCGAATTGCCCCAATTAGGGCCGGATTTGATCGAAACAATATAACGCTTGCCGTCACGGTTGAAATCGAGGTCTATGCCCTCTGTTGCAGATTTCTGGCCACCAAATGTTTTTTCGCAAACAAAGATCGCCAACGATTCAAGAAATTCTCCGAAAATGGTTTCTTCCTGGGATGACAGATGGGCATCAAGCAACTGCTTTACCAGCACTCCTGCGCTTTCAACATGCTTGGCCTTGAAAAGGTAAGGGTTTTTGCGGGCCAAAACACTTTCAAGTTTTAACTCGTCCAACTTTGTCAGCCGTTTTTGATGAAACGCCGGAATGTTTTTTTCGATGAATGCTGCCAGTTGTTTTCTTGTTGGTGACGACATAAGGCTTTCGCTCCTGTAATAGCTTGTACTGCGCTTCATTGACGGCCGCGCGAGTCATTTCACAATATTCAACCAAGGTATCAATTCCCAAGGCATTGCGCCCCAAGTTTTGTGCCGCTTGCAAGGTCGTACCGGAGCCAACGAATGGATCAAGCACACAATCGCCTTCATCCGTGAGGAGGCGAATAAACCATTCCGGCAAGGCTTGCGGAAAAGCCGCACTATGATTTTTGTTGCTGCACTCAGTCGCCAAATGCAAGACATTGGTCGGATAGGCCATGCTTCTTTCTGCCCAATTGGCAATGTTCTTGCCAAATCCGCTCCCGACTTGCGAATCGAAGCGAACCACGTCATTTTTACCCAAGGATTTCAGGCGTGCGTTGGCCCAATCACCCATTGGCACCATCACCGCTTCCTGATTCATTTTGAATTTGCGGGATTTCGTAAAATGCAAACAACGCTCCCACGCATCACGAAATCTGTTTGGCCATTTACCCGGATAGCAATTTTTTTTATGCCAAATATATTCTTCGGTCCATAGCCAGCCTTGTTTGCGCAAGGCAATAATCAATTCCAGAACATAGGTATGCCGTTCGCCATTTTCTGCTTTTTCTTTGATATTGAGGACGAAGGAGCCTGTATTTTTCAGAACACGATGAAATTGTTCGGATCGCTCTAGAAACCAGTCAACATATCCATCCGGGGAAACTCCACCATAGGTATGTTTCCGACGATCAGCATAAGGAGGAGATGTGACAATCAAATCAAATATCTGATCCGGGTATGTCCTCAAAACATCCCGGCAGTCTCCTTCCCGCACATCAATATTGACCATGACTAGATTGGTATTGGCGTTTGTTGATGCCAATCCGTCGCCTGCTGAAAGCGATGCGCGGCATTGAGCAGCCGGGCCTCGGCGAAGTAATCGCCGATCAGTTGCAGGCCGACCGGCAGGCCAGCGGCGAAGCCGCAGGGGATCGACATGCCCGGCAGGCCGGCGAGGTTGACGGCGATGGTGTAGATGTCGGAGAGATACATCTGCACCGGGTCGGCCGCCCGTTCGCCGAGCTTGAAGGCGGGCGACGGCGAGGTCGGCCCCATGATGATGTCGCAGGATTTGAAAGCCGTGACGAAATCCTCGGCGATCAGCCGGCGGATGCGCTGCGCTTGCAGGTAGTAGGCGTCGTAATAGCCGTGCGACAGCACATAGGCGCCGATCAGGATGCGCCGCTTGACCTCGGCCCCAAAGCCCTGGGCGCGGGTTTTCATGTACATGTCGTCGAGGCTGTCGTAGTCCGGCGCGCGATAGCCGTAGCGCACGCCGTCGAAGCGCGACAGGTTGGAGCTGGCCTCGGCCGGGGCGATGACGTAATAGGCCGGTACCGACAGGTGAGAATTGGGCAGCGAAACCTCAACGGTGGTCGCGCCGAGTTTGCGGTATTCGTCGAGCGCCGCCTGGACGGCGGCCATCACCGCCGGATCGCAGCCGTCGCCGAAGAACTCCCTGGGCAAACCGATGCGCAGACCGGCCAGCGGCTGTTCCAGATCGCGGGCGTAATCCTCGGCCGGGCGGTCAAGAGAGGTCGAATCGCGTTCATCGAAACCGCTCATGGCGTTGAGCAGCAGCGCGCAATCCTCGGCCGAGGCGGCCATCGGCCCGCCCTGGTCGAGCGAGGAGGCGAAGGCGATCATGCCGTAGCGTGACACCACGCCGTAGGTCGGCTTCAAGCCGGTCAGGTTGCACAGCGCCGCCGGCTGGCGGATCGAGCCGCCGGTGTCGGTGCCGGTCGCCGCCGGGGCCAGGCGGGCGGCCACCGCCGCGGCCGATCCGCCCGACGAGCCGCCGGGCACGCGGGTGCGATCCCAGGGATTTTTCACCGGGCCGAAATACGAGGTTTCGTTGGACGACCCCATGGCGAATTCGTCCATATTGGTCTTGCCCAGCGACACCATGCCGGCCTCGCCGTGCAGCCTGGCGATCACCGTGGCGTCGTAGGGCGAGACGAAATTGGCGAGCATTTTCGAGCCGCAGGTGGTGGTCCAGCCCTCGGCGCAGAAGATGTCTTTCTGGGCGATCGGGATGCCGGTCAGCGGCCCGGCCGTGCCGGCGGCGAGACGGGCGTCAGCGGCGCGCGCCTCGGCCAGCGACTGGTCACGGTCGACGGTGATGAAGGCATTGATTTCGGGATTCAGACGCTCGATGCGATCGAGGAACAGCGTCGTCAGTTCGACGCTGGAGATTTCCTTGGCGGCGAGCGCCTGACCGAGCTGTTTGAGGCTTTTGGTTATCATTCGATCACCTTCGGCACCAGGTAGAGGCCGGCCTCGGTTTCCGGCGCGACGGCCTGGAAGGCCGCGCGGCGGTCGGTTTCGCTGACGGCGTCGGCGCGCAGGCGCTGGCCGAGATCCTGAGCGTGAGCCATCGGCTCGACGCCCCGGGTATCGACCGCCTGCATCCGTTCGATCAGGGCAAAAATTCCGTTGAGGTGGCCTTGCGTGCTTGCGGCCTCGGCTTCGCTGATCTCGATGCGGGCCAGGAGGGCGATCCGCTGAACTTGTTCTAATGTGAGCGACATGGGTTGGATAGACTATTGCAGCGCACAAAGTCTGAAAACGAAAGCTTTGTAAGGTATCATAGAAGCTTTATCCGTCGCACCCCCAATCCGGGATACGGGGCGGCGTACAGCAGGCGGAGCACAACCGATGTTCGGATTCCTTTCCAAGTATTTTTCCAACGACCTCGCCATCGATCTGGGTACGGCCAATACGCTGATTTACGTGCGCGGCCGCTCGATCGTGCTCGATGAGCCGTCCGTGGTCGCCATCAGTCTTGAAGGCGGCCCCAACGCCAAGAAATCCATCCGCGCCGTCGGCAAGGAAGCCAAGGAAATGTTGGGCAAGGCGCCCGGCAGCATCACCGTCATCCGCCCGATGAAGGATGGCGTGATCGCCGACTTCACCGTCACCGAGCAGATGTTGAAGCAGTTCATCAAGAAGGCGCACGATTCCAGGCTGTTCTCGCCCAGTCCGCGCATCATCATCTGCGTGCCTTCCGGCTCGACCCAGGTCGAGCGCCGCGCCATCCGCGAATCGGCCATCGGCGCCGGGGCCAGCCAGGTGTATCTGATCGAGGAGCCGATGGCGGCCGCCATCGGCGCCGGCCTGCCGGTGTCGGATGCGACCGGCTCGATGGTCGTCGATATTGGCGGCGGCACCACCGAAGTCGGCGTCATTTCGCTCGGCGGCATGGTCTATGCCGGCTCGGTGCGCGTTGGCGGCGACAAGCTCGATGAAGCCATCAGCAATTACATCAGCCGCAACTACGGCATGATGATCGGCGAGAACACCGCCGAGAACGTCAAGAAGAGCATCGGCTCCGCCTTTCCCGGCGCGGAAGTCATGGAGATGGAAGTTTCCGGCATCAACAAGGCCGAGGGCATTCCGCGTAAATTCACCATTTCCTCCAACGAAATTCTCGAAGCCCTGACCGATCCGCTCAACCAGATCGTCTCGGCGGTGAAGTCGGCGCTGGAAAAAACGCCGCCGGAACTGGGCGCCGACATCGCCGAAAAAGGCATGGTGCTGACCGGCGGCGGCGCCCTGCTGCGCGATCTCGACCGGCTGCTGATGGAAGAAACCGGCCTGCCGGTGATCGTCGCCGACGAGCCGCTGACCTGCGTCGCCCGCGGCTGCGGCATGGCGCTGGAAAAGATGGACAAGCTGGGCAGCATTTTCGCCTCGGACTGAAGTTTTTAACGCGATGGCCGGTATCGACGACCACGCACCGCCCCCGTTTTTCAAACGCGGACCGGCGCCGCTGGCCCTGCTGACGTTCTATCTGGCCGTTTCGCTGGCGCTGTTCGTCGTCGACCTGCGCATGAAGAGCCTCGACTTGCTGCGCCAGACCGTGGCGCTGGTCGTCGACCCGGTGCAACGCGCGGCGCAGACGCCGGGCAGTCTGGTCGATCATGCGCGGGTTTATCTGCGCGGCTTGCAGCAGATGCGCGAGGACAATACGCGCTTGCAGCAGGCCCAGTTGCAGATGGCCCCGAACCTGCAACGCCTCGACCATCTGGCGGCCGAGAACGAGCGTTTGCGCCGGCTGCTGGCCGTCAAGGAGCGGGAAAAGGCGCGCGGCCAGGTGGCGCAGATCATGTACACGGCGCGCGATCCGTTTTCCCGCCGCATCGTCATCGACAAGGGCCAGCAGGCGGGCATCGTCGCCGGCCAGCCGGCCATCGACGAAGTCGGCGTCGTCGGCCAGGTGACGCGCGTTTTTCCCTTCTCGGCGGAAATCACCCTGATTACCGACAAGGATCAGGCGGTGCCGGTGCAGATCGTGCGCAACGGCCAGCGCTCGGTCGTTTTCGGCCTCGGCGACGGCCACCTCGAACTGCGCTACATCCCGGCCAATGCCGACGTGCAGGTTGGCGACCTGCTGGTCACCTCGGGCCTCGATGGCATTTTCCTGCCCGGTTTTCCGGTGGCCAAAGTGAGCGAAGTCAAGCGCGACAGCGCCTTCGCCTTTGCCCGCATCACGGCGGTGCCGCTGGCCGGCGTCGAGAATTTCGCCGAGGTCATGATCCTCGACCCGCGCCAGGAGCAACCCCCGCCGCCGCCGGAACCGCCCAGCCGGCATAACGATACGGGCGCCACGAAAAAACACGGACACAAAAAATAATGCAGCCGACCTTTACCTCGTCCCGCATCCTGCTGCCGGTTCGCCCTTGGTTCATCGTCGCCAGCCTGTTTCTGGCGCTGCTTGGCAATCTGCTGCCGACCGCCTGGTGGCCGGGCATTCCCGACTGGGTGGCGCTGGTTCTCTGCTTCTGGAGCATCCGCGAACCGCGCCGGGTCGGCATGGGCTGGGCCTTCATCTTCGGCCTGGCGATGGATGTCGCCGACGGCGCCGTACTCGGCCAGCATGGCTTCGCCTATGTGCTGCTGGCCTACCTGGCGGCTTCGCAGGCGCGGCGCATCCTGTGGTTTCCGGTGGCGGAACAGGCGCTGCAAATCCTGCCCTTGCTGCTCGCCGCGCAAATGATGCAATTGCTGATGCGCCTGGTCGCCGGCGGCGATTTTCCCGGCTGGGGCTATCTGATCGGCCCCTTCATCGCCGCCCTGCTGTGGCTTCCCGGCACTTTCCTGCTGCTCTTGCCGCAGTACCAGCCGGTCGAACGCGATGCGAACCGGCCACTTTGATGCGGCCGCCGTGATTGCCCCATGAACGATTTTTATCACACCGAGCAGGAGTCCGACCGCTTCCGCCATCGCCTGCTGCTGGCCAGCGGCGGCATTCTGCTCGCTTTTCTGCTGCTGTTCGCCCGCTTTTTCTATCTCCAGGTGGTGCAGCACGATTATTACCAGACGCGCGCCGAGAGCAACCGCATCTCGCTGGTGCCGATCATGCCCAACCGCGGCAATATCGTCGACCGCCACGGCGTCATCCTGGCCCGCAACTATTCGGCCTTCACGCTGGAAATCACGCCGTCGAAAACGCTCGGCCTGGAAGAAACCATCGACGGCCTCGCCGAGATCGTCGAGATCCAGTTGAAGGACCGCCGCCGCTTCAAGCGCCTGCTCGAAGAATCGAAGACTTTCGAGTCGATTCCCATCCGTACCCGCCTCTCCGACGAGGAAGTGGCCCGCTTCGCCGCCAACCGCTACCGTTTCCCCGGCGTCGAGGTCAAGGCCCGACTGTTCCGCCAGTACCCGGAAGGGACGCTGGCCGCGCACGCCATCGGCTACATCAGCCGGATCAACGCCAAGGACAAGGAAGCCATCGAGGAAAGCGGCCAGGAAGCCAATTACAGGGGCACCGACCACATCGGCAAGGTCGGCCTGGAAGCCTATTACGAGTACGAACTGCACGGCACCGCCGGCTACGAACAGGTCGAGGTCGATGCCGGCGGGCGGGCCGTGCGCGTGCTGTCGCAGACGCCGCCGGTATCCGGCAACAACCTGACGCTGACGCTCGACAGCCGGCTGCAACGGGTCGCCGAAGAGGCTTTCGGCGGCCGCCGCGGTTCGCTGACGGCGATTGATCCGCGCACCGGCGCGGTTCTGGCGCTGGTTTCGTCGCCGGCTTTCGATCCCAATCTGTTCGTCGACGGCATCCGCTTCGACGATTGGGACGACCTGAACAACAATCCCGACAAACCGATGCTCAACCGCGCCATCTACAGCACCTTTCCGCCCGGCTCGACCTTCAAGCCGCTGATGGCGCTGGCGGCGCTGACCAACGGCAAGCGCACGCCGGGCCAGACGATCGCCGATCCCGGTTACTACAATTTCGGCAACCGCCGCTTCATGGACGACAAGGTCGGCGGGCACGGCGTGGTCGATATGCACAAATCCATCGTCGTCTCCTGCAACACCTTTTACTACACCCTGGCCAACGACATGGGCATCGACCTCATCGCCCGCTTCATGGGCGATCTCGGGCTGGGCCAGAAAACCGGCATCGACATTCCCGGCGAGGCCACCGGCGTTCTGCCCTCGCCGCAATGGAAGCAGGGGCGCTTCAAGAAAAAGGAACAGCAGAAATGGTATGCCGGCGAAACCATCTCGGTCGGCATCGGCCAGGGCTACAACGCCTATTCGACGCTGCACATGGCCCACGCCCTGGCCAACATCGTCAATTACGGCACGGTTTTCCGCCCGCACCTGGTCAGCAGCATCAGCAACCCGAACAGCGGCGAGACGCGCACCATCGAGGCCGAACCGATCCGCCAGATCGCGCTCAAGAAAGAACATGTCGACTTCATCAAACGCGCCATGGCCGGCGTCATCAAGGAAGGCACCGGCGCTCGCGCTTTCGCCGGCGCTGCCTACGAGGCTGGCGGCAAGACCGGCACCGCCCAGGTGTTCAGCATGAAGGGCGGCAAATATGTGGCCGGCCAGGTGCGCGAACGCCTGCGCGACCACTCGTGGTTCATTGCTTTCGCGCCCCTGGATGAGCCGAAGATCGTCGTCGCGGTGATGGTCGAGAACGGCGGCTTCGGCGCCCAGTCGGCGGCGCCCATCGTCCGCCAGGTATTCGACTACTACCTGACCGGCCGGAGCGCCGGCGGCCCGGCCCCGGAAACCGAGGCGCCGGAGGACGCCAGCGACGGCCCGCTGCTGGAGGACGAGCATGAAAGCGACGATTAAGCGCCTGTTCCGGGGCTTCGCCGAGCATGTCGACCTGCCGCTCCTGATGATCGTCCTGGCCTTGATGGCGGTCGGCCTGCTGACCGTATTTTCGGCCACCTCCAGCGATGGCTTCGACAAGCTCGACAAGCAGTTGATCAACATGGCGGTCTCCACCGTCATCATGCTGCTGGTCGCCCGCACGCCGCCACAGACGCTGATGCGCTTCGCCGTGCCGCTGTACGTCACCGGTGTCGTGCTGCTGCTCGGCGTGGCGCTGTTCGGCGTCGTCGTCAACGGATCAAGGCGCTGGCTGTCGCTGGGCATCGTCCGCATCCAGCCCTCCGAGATCATGAAAATCGCCATGCCGTTGATGCTCGCCTGGTATTTCCAGAAACATGAAGAGGCGCTCCAGGCCAGGCATTTCATCATCGCCAGCGTCATCCTGCTCTTGCCCATCGGCTTCGTCCTCAAGCAGCCCGACCTCGGCACCTCGCTCCTGATCGGGGCCGCCGGCTTCTTCGTCATCTTCCTCGCCGGCCTGCCGTGGAAGGTCATGTTCGGGCTGGCCGCCGCCGCCGGCGCGGCCCTGCCGCTGGTCTGGTCGCTGATGCACGATTACCAGCGACGACGCATCATGACCCTGATCGACCCGACCTCCGACCCGCTCGGCGCCGGCTACCACATCATCCAGTCAACCATCGCCATCGGCTCCGGCGGCAGCTTCGGCAAGGGCTATCTGAGCGGCAGCCAGACCCACCTCGAATTCATCCCGGAAAAGCATACCGACTTCATCTTCGCCGTTTTCTCCGAAGAATGGGGGCTACTCGGCAACGGCATCCTGCTGGCGCTGTTCACGCTCCTCGTCGGCCGCGGCCTGATGATCGCCGCCGCCGCGCCGACGCTGTTCTCGCGCCTCCTGGCCGGCTCCATCACGCTGGTTTTCTTCATCTACGCCTTCGTCAACATGGGCATGGTCTCCGGCATCCTGCCCGTCGTCGGCGTGCCGCTGCCCTTCATCAGCTACGGCGGCACGGCGCTGGTCACGCTGATGCTCGGCAGCGGCATCCTGATGTCGGTGCAGACCCACCGCATGCTGGTCAAGAAATAATGCGGGGGTGGAGAGTCGAGAGGTGGAGAGTTGCTCTCGACTCCCCAACTCTCCACTCTCGACTAAGATCCCCCAGATAATGCCCCCGCTTCCTCGCCTCCTCTGTCTGCTTCTGCCCGCGCTGCTGCTCGCCGCCTGCGGCACGCCGCGCGCGCCCGGCGGCGGCACAACGGCCAGCGCGCCCGACAGCCGTCCGCCGACCAGCAGCAAATCGACGGTGACGCTCAAGCGCGGCGGCGGCTTCTACAAGGACGACGGCCCCGGCGACGAGATTCCCGACGGCCTCGACGAGATTCCCGATGCCGTGCCGAAGTGGGAACCGCTGCACAAACCGGCGACCCGTCCCTACGTCGTGCTCGGCAAGGAATACGTGCCGAACGCCACGCTCAAGCCGTACAAGGAACGCGGCATCGCCTCCTGGTACGGCAAGAAATTCCACGGCCAGAAAACCTCGAACGGCGAAACCTACGACATGTTCGCCATGACCGCCGCCCACCCGACGCTGGCGCTGCCTTCCTACGTCCGCGTCACCAGCCTGAGCAACGGCAAGACGGTGATCGTCCGCGTCAATGATCGCGGCCCCTTCCACGTCGGGCGCATCATCGACCTCTCCTACACCGCCGCCTGGAAGCTCGGGCTGGTGAGCGGCGGCAGCGGCCAGGTCGAGATCGAGGCCGTGCTGCCCGGCGAACCCGCCGCCACCGCCTATGCCCAGGTCGCGCCGCCCGCCCCCGAGGAGGACGAGATCGCCCGCCTGATCCTGCGCGAGGAGGCGGCAACCGCCGCCCCGGCCAACGGCAGCGGCGACCGGCCCGGCATCTACCTGCAACTCGGCGCCTTCGCCAACCCCGACAACGCCGAGAACCTGCGCAACCACCTGGCGCGCGAACTGGACTGGCTGACCGAAACCATGGTCATCCGCCCCGGCAACGGCATCCACCGCCTGCAACTCGGCCCCTACGCCAGCCGCTCTGATGCCGAACAAGTCGCCGAAAAAATCCGCGCCACCCTCGGCCAGCGGCCAACCCTCGTCACGCGCTGATGCCCTCGATCGAACGGGCAGCGTGGTTCGGCTGAAATGGAGAGAAAGCCGATCTCGTTTCGGAAATAGCAATGAAAAAGGCCGGATCTGACGAACCGGCCTATGCTGTGATCAGCGCTGGATGAGTCAGGCGCTGGGCGTCTTGTTCCGTCGGCGCAGCACACCGGCCAGTCCCAGGCTGGCGAGCATCAACGTCAAGGTGGCGGGTTCGGGCACCGTTGATCCGCCGCCGATCGGTTTGTCGTTGATCGTCAGACCGGCAAAGGCCATACCCGAGTCGAAAGCATTATCACTGATATTGGTCACGCCAAAGACCAGGCTATAAAGTCCTCCATCGGCGAACAGATAGTCCATGCCGATCCAGTCGCTATAACCACATCCTGCGCCATAGCACGAACCGCTACTACTGCCGAGCGCGCTCCAAGTCGGCGCTCCCGGGATGATCGGTGTGCTGACCGGATCTAGTACTACTCCATTGGCAAGGCCCGGTAGACCGAAACCGGGCACCGTGCTGCCCAACGGCGTGGTGCGGGCCGTGAACAATATGATGTCAGCGCCGCCATTCGTCGGGCGCAACGCAGCCCAGGCGTAGTCGGTGTAAGTGCCGGTGCCGTCGGAAGTGACATAGTTGAAATAGAAGTGCAACGCATCTCCTGCCGACACCGAAAAGCTGTCGCTCACATAGAGCGAGCCGTTGGATTCGCCGCCGACACCAAGCGAATCAACGCCGTTCAAGCCACCAGACGTGGAGACGTATTGATAGTCCCCGCCCATCGGGGAGGTCGTTACAACGCCATCGGCGCCCATGATGCCGCAGTTGCCAAAACATTCGGACGCAGAGGCCGAAGCGGCGAAGCCGAGGGCGAGCGCGGCCGCCATGCCGCAATAGATCACTTTTTTCATTGCCGTAGACTCCTTCGTTAGTCAAAAAGCTATGGCTTTTCAGCAAGCAAACAATATGCCACATGTGCAATCTATTGATTTATAACACAGTTGTGGTTTTGGCGTTTGAGAGTGTAAATATTTTCGACACCGCAGCGCCACCCTCTTGCGGGGGGAGATTATTCTAATTCGCATTAAAAACCGAACTAATTATCCACTCCCATCCGGTAATGGAGTGAACGGTTTTGGGTTGCATCTCTAGCTGGAGCAATCCTTCGACGAGGTGATCCTCCAGT
>Ga0209629_10000471_pt1 | contig 22078 bp, 18 predicted proteins | sample TergutCu122P5_FD_187286 | JGI IMG/M metagenome (GOLD analysis project Ga0209629, IMG submission 187286) | Cubitermes ugandensis P5 segment gut microbial communities from Kakamega Forest, Kenya - Cu122 P5 (SPAdes) (version 2) | ecosystem: Host-associated > Arthropoda: Insects > Digestive system...
GCCTTGTTTTTCCTAGTTCTGGCAGTTTTATCAGTCATTTGCTACTGGAAACGTACCTTCAACTTATCAATATTCCTATTAGCTGTGGGGCCATGAAAACTTATTTTGCAGTCATTCATGACCTGTGTCCAAACAGGGCTATGTGAATCAGAGGACAAAGGCCATTTAAAACAATAAGAAATTTGATGTGGCATATTCATACACCAACACATAATGTAATCATTATTCAAATAATGTGTTATTTAAAGCATATGGCAAATTAACAATTCTTAAATGCAGTTATTCCACTCAGAGCAATGTATGAAAATCTTGAGATAGAAAAATTGTTGCATTTCATTTAAATGACCTGTTGGGCAATTAAGGGTCTTAACTTTATAAAAACTTAAAGTCGTGATTACATGTGAAGTAAGTTTGCTTACCAATAAATATTTTTGAAAAGTTTATGGTCTGGTGGACATATAACCATCTTTGATTAGGATTTTAGAATTATCTTCATATAATTATTATCCTTACCCAGACAAACATGTAATTGACCCAGTCTATAGTGTATGCATATACAACCGTGCACTGAAAACGTTAATATATATATACTGTTTTTATTACACAGTGTGTCCACCGAGATCACCATGACATTCAAGTTTTATAATCTTATACTTTTATAAGATTTTTACCAATATTAGGAAAAAGTTAATCAACAAAAATAATTTAACAAATTTCCTCATTATATTATTGGTAGCTGTCCTTTGTACCAGCAATTCAGTTAAAGCACATATACAATATGAAGATGTACAGTGATGTGCAGAATTATGTAGCACATGCAATGTCTTCAGTTTCATATTCACAACAGATTCTTTTTGGACCTGCCCATTGATAGAACTGAATGGGAGATCACAAAAAGGGGCCAGGCTAGTCATATAAATTTTACTACAGATAAAAGAAACCACAAGTAACTTCTTCCACATATGCACTGATCACTTAAGACACTATCCATGAAAGAAAACAATTTAAGAGCACCCCAACCAGATATGTTACAGTCCAAAATGAAAGGCATACTGATATTTCTGCTTAATGTGAATGTATATACAGAATTAAAATTAATGATATATTTACTGGTTTCGAACACATAGTTCATCTGACCTTCAGAATGGACTGCAGAGTCCATCTTATCAGTGGGCTAATGACTTTATTCATTTAACAAAATACACTGCAAATTGTATTTGGTTTCATTAAAAGATAACATCTTTGTAGCTGATACAGACATTGACATAACAGATATGAATAAATCAGGTTTCATCTACTGAAAACTCTGTGTGATTAGTGTTGCTCATTTACTGGAAAGTGCCCACTTAAATATGTAATTTATATCAATGTTAATTCTGGAGGTGGGCATATTGCTTAAGATTCATGCAATACGTTATGTTTCTGATTGAGTTGCCTTAAGTAGCTTGGTACCTGAATTTTCAATTCATAACCTGTCAAATTGGATGTACTTGTTAAAACAAATCTTGATTTCTATTTATCTACAGTTTCCCACTAAAGTTTTCAGTCAATGTTTCAGATGTTTCCACTGTCATAAGCTATGATTAATTCCATTGTATTAACGATGAAAGAGAACATGCAACGGTGAACAGGTAACAACCAGTGTTGAGACAAAGTGGCTCATGTCCAGTGGAAATCAGGCAAGATGTGCACAGCCGAGATATCAGCATGCCATCACACAAGTATAGCATTTATATCGAACCGCAATGGAAGAACAGGAGAATTATATATATATGTATATATATAATAGTTTTTTATTATATATTAATAATATGCTTGTATGAAATCACATGTTATGTACTTTTTTTTTTTATAAGTTTCTATACTAAACTTCATTCAATTTTTATTTATACACTCATATAGAAAAAAGTTTGTTTCAACAACTTCTCTTGCATTTTCAACAGAGAACAACAGAGCACTGTGACAACAGGTCATAGTATTAGTAGTACTGTTAGTATGACTTTACAGCTAGTGACATGTGGAGACAATTTCAACAAGAAAAGACAGAATTATACATAATTCAACAGAAGTGGAGGGAGTAGGGTAAGGTAGGCAAAGTCTGTTGCCTAAACAAGGGGTCACAGCTACTGTTTGGAATTTTAAGTTTGAAATCTAGATCAACATGAGTTCATGCATACAATTAATATTGTATTGTCAATATTTTTTTTTTGGTAGTGGCATGGTCAATTCTTTATTTGGTTCAAAATATTTTAGGTCCAATTTGATTGAAGTAACCAGCAAGCAAACACTTTATAGTGCAGTAAGACGATCAAGAACTATGAAAATGCAAGAAAAAATATCAGTCAAGATCAATAGGGGGGGAAAAAAAAAGTTACTAAAATGCAACTGCATCACTTAGCTATGGTCATACTTATTTCAAAAGAAGGTTTCCTATGTGACTGTTTTCGTGTTACGAGCAGCAACCTTTTGTATTACTGTACTACTGAGTATTCACTTTCGTTGCACTAACATAGCAATGCACTTACTGCACTTGCATCTGCTGGTTATTCTGTAACATATGTCTTGTAATTTTCTTGGTACAAATAAGCTTGTTTCCCACACTGATCAAAAAAGTCGTGCTCTATTAGCATGATGTACCTCAGTCCCATGTCAAACATTCTATGTATGATCTATTCCTCTTACCAGCTACAGGGAATCAGATCAGATTATGCTTATTGAAAAACTAGATGCAGATTTACTTCCTGTGATTCCTTTAAAATATAAATATTTACGTGGTTTGGAATTAACCTCTTTATTATAAACATTTTTGTAATTGTGCAATAAAGAGAAGAAAGAAAACAGAATGATAAAATTTAAAAATATATATTGTCTGAGAATAATATTTATTGTTATGATAAGAGACAACTATAATTGTGTTCTGTGTGAACAAAGATGTGAAAAGTATTATGGTACAAGATGAAACAATGAGTCCCGATCTGTAACAGATTATGGCAAGGAAAATAGAACTCTTTGAAGACCAATGAGCGTGTAGTCATTAAAATGACTAGTAAATGTAGAAATTTGTGCATACTTACATGATAATTAGAATTTGTTGTAGTAGTAGTAGTAGGTAAAGCTGAAGTTATGAAGGCATACACTGGGAGCAGAGGTATAACTTAAAAAATACTTAACCTCAGCACTACACAGAGGTGAGTGGTCACAATCACTTGCTGGTCACTTTACCCCTGGGAGAGAACCCCAGTACACAGGAAAGTCGGTGGGCCCAAGAGTTGAATGGATGATTTGGAGAAGAGAAAAATACCTTGTCCCTCCTGGGATTCTAACCCAAGATTGTCCAGCCCATCCCATCTCATAATCACTATACTGACTGAGCTATTCTAGCTCCATTACTGTTATTATTAGTCATAAGATTGTCCTGCAAGAACTGTTGTTCAAACAATTACACTAGGCACACCATTTAATGCCATGAGCCAAGACTGAAATCAACATATCATGATGGTGTACGCAGCAAGTCTGATCATAATTGCATTGAAGCCAACATGGCTGCAATGATTTCATCACAGTGGTGGCAAACAACTATTACTAAAAAAATAATTCAACTCTGGTTTGATTCCCTTGCTTGTAAACAGCAATAGAGTGTTAATCATTCCATAATTTAAGAACCTTTCACTGCTGTGACAAGAAACTCCCTTTAGTCCACATTACCCCTCATATTTAATCTGTTGTTGTATACATACATGTGCAGCAGAAAAATGTTTTCTATCTGTAATACTTTTTCAAAATGTAAAGTGGAGTATTATTCTTTTATTAACTGACATTGTGGTTGTTGTCAGAAAGGATGAATTATTAATATTTCAATAAAGTGTTTCTATTTACAACAGATGGTGTGTAAGTAAAAGGAAGAAATATTAGCAGTAATGAAAACTTTTTATAGATGGGTGTCTGTACAAGAGGCTGTGGTGGTTAGTTGAGACCATGTTTGGTTGACATGACCCATGGTGGGGTGGAAGGCAGGCCTCAGAATATCACAGTGAAAAACATTTACTGGTATACATAAACAAGGATTGAAGCAGTTCCAATTACAATTAGGTACCATTTGGCAGCTTTAAAACTTTAGAATTTTATAGTAACAGGAAAGATGGATAGAAAAGACACTGCTTAAAAATAATTGTATGCATTATTCTAGTTGTAATACTCTTCATCAGAACATAAGATAATGTGATAGAATTCGTCTTTAGCAATTGGAAAATTTATCTCATCATATAAGCATCAAGATATTATGATACTGATGTACATATTTATGATGTGTAAATGGTCCTCCATCCAATACCATTTGATCTTGTTATTATTGTAGTTAGTATTGTTGTTTGCCTGCAGCCTGAAACTTTGGTAAATGAGGGAGAGAGACCGAAGCAGAAGGGAAATTTAGTTTGGGCCCACAATGGCATGGTCTCAGAATTTATCCTAATTGGCACATTTCATGTACCTCAATATTTTAATTTTAGACTTGTTTAATAACTGTAATGGGGGATGTATACACACACACATGCAAACTGCATATTACTGCTTTTCATGTCAATTGTATCATAATAAAGAAATGTATCCCTTGGAATGAATACATCAGTTCTGTGAGTGATGATGTATATGTTCAGTTTACACATACAGCTGCAGGCAAGCTCTCTGTCTGAAACATATCATGGCTTTTTTGCAGAAGCAGCAAGCCAATTCATTTACTTGGGATCAAGAGCATACTGTTGCAGCTGTGAGCTGCCTAGCTCCTCCCTTCTGATCCAGCAAGTAAGACATGAGAGAAAAGGGATGCAAATATATCCTGCACAATTCATTTATTACATCCCTCAAGTTGGGTTAGGTAGTGGATTTTCTGTGCGGATATCTGACTTCATCTTCACAAATTCCTTGGCAACTTCATCATTTGTTCTTTGTGACAGTATCCTAAGGATGGTCCACCCTGTTTCATCCATCTGAATACGTTTGCCAAGCGACAGCCAGCATGCACATGAACCTTGCTCTACAATGTCCTTGAGTTGCATTACAGCAACTCCCACCAGGCGGTCATCACGGGCAAAGCAATAATCCTTGGCACATATGTGGAGTTCGAAGTAGTCCAGCTGTTCCTCATTGCCAATTATGCTGTAAGGAAGAAATAAGAAACATACAAGGAATTGAACATGGGTGCATTTTTACATATAATAGAAAAAACACTTCTGCCATTACAGCTTGTCTGAATTACTGAAAAAGATATATTTTATCACTTGTACAAATATGTACTTACAAATGGAAGGTCTCATTGTATTTTGGTGACCAGTTATTGGACTTCGACTTGGTGGCATGCTTTCGCTTCTTGTCTGCAAGATGTGGTCCAATGAGGTTCACTTCTACGAATGGACGGAACATACCCGTCACTGTTGGCCATTTGAGATCATTTGCTGCCACCACTGCAAGAAAGTACATGCCAACATATTACTGAAATTCTCTCTTGGCTTCCTTAGAAGAACACTGGTGCTAGATACTTTGGTCTGTTATGGATGAAATGGTTCAATTGTTACGGCTTTTATGTTCTGAACATGTAGCTCGCATGGTGAAGACAGTACAATATATCTAGATTACACCTTTACCAATTTTGTTTTTTATAATTCAAGATTTATGACTATTAAAATGTATGCTAAATTGTAAGCATTAAAACTGAGTACAATGGTTGGCAAAACATACCTATTCATATGTCAAACCACAGGCCAGAAGAATTAACATAGAGCATTTCATTAACCTGTTGCCATTCATATGGAGAAATTATGAAGATGATGAATCTGCACTTCCAGAGAAGCAGTAATCGAGGAAAATTGGACATTGGAATAAGACAGGAAGGATGCAGTTTGGGTGGAAATATACAATTACCCCATATCTGTGTAAAGATGGTTCACTGACTATTTCTGAAAGTGGTCTACAAGTTGGCTTACTATTTGCAAAATAAGTGTAAAGTCTGGAGCAATGGTGGGATTAGGGATGTGCAACATGCTCTAAATCCAGGGATATTCAAAGACTAATGATAGAAACACTGGCATTTCACAAAATTCCATGTTGGCTTCCCTAGTGAAGCCATTGTGCTTTCTAATTCTCAAGAGGACTTTGTCACTGACAAATGCATGGAAACAGCAATCATAACTTGGGGATACAAGTTGTGCAGGCATTATCATATGACAAGATTTGTGTTTTATGTGTTCTGGGGTAAAATATGGGACACCAATCCTAACATTATCCTAAAAATTGTATTCTTGAACGCCGCATTACTGAAAGAATAAATGAACATAATTGTGTTGTCCAGCACAGAAACCCTTCATTTTGTGCAATGAGAGGAAAGAGGTTTGCCATAAGTATAAGTGTGTTGTTTAGTGACATAACCACATCGTGATGTTGATAAGCCTGCACTATGTGATGCAGCAACAAACAACAGTCAGATGTAAAATGGACAGGAATGCTTTGTCAACTGTCAGAAATGGCTACTTATTAGTCCAAAGAATATTGTCAGAAAAGTATGAGTATTAATGGAATGGAAATGTCAACAATTATGTTCTTTTTACCTCCATATATGTGATAATAAATTTATGAAACAACGTGTGGGGGTAAGGGTATTTATCTGGTCAAAAGAAGAAAGAAGCTGATAAGGTTCTCCTCTTGGATGGGGAAAAATATGTTGATGAAGTGGTTATGTTCCATCATATATTAAATCAGAAACTTGTATCATTAATGAAAAAAATTGTCTGGGGATTATAATATTGGCAAAAGCAGATGGAAAATTGAGAAAGGACATCAGTGTAAGAATTTGGAATAAAATGATATGAATTGCTATGCCATATAAATAATATACAACAGAATTAAAATTGCATTATGAGGTGGGTTTGGAATTGTCACTTCTAACATTTAGATGAAAATTTTTCATGACACAGTTAAAACATATCTGCATATGATGGGACCCTTGAATTATTAATGGAATTGTCTTCTGTTTATAAACTTGACTTCAGGTTAATCACTTAGACATACCAATATTTGCACATAAATTGCGTAAAATTATAAGTTATCCACAATAATGAACCCCCATAAATGTTTCAGCTCTAAATAACCATCCTCAGGGAGACATTATTACGATGGAATACATAATATTACTACATCAATTTTACATGCACCATGTTAAAAATGTGTAATAGCAGCTATAAATATAAAAATATGGATATTATGGCTAGTATAACATTGACATATCTGAAAGCTAAAATTGATGAACCTGAAAATAACATTAAGATAAAAAATATCTGAGACTTGTATAGGGGAATCAATGACTAAGAAGGGTTATCAGCCTACAACTAATATAATAAAGGATAGGAAGGGTGATATGGTTACAGACTCCCGCAGTATTTTGGCTAGGTGGAAGAATTGTTTCTCTTAGCTATTGAATGTACATGGGTGAATGATGTTAGGCAGACAGAAATACATAAAGCAGAGCCACTAGTGCCTGAGCCAAGTGCCTTTGAGTTTGAGATGGCTATTGAAAAGCTAAAAACACACAAATCATCAGGTATTGAACAAATCCCAGTAGATTTGATTAAAGCAGGGGGTATAACAATTTGCTCTGAGATCCATAAACTTATAATTCTATTTGGAATAAGGAGGATTTGCCTGAGGAGTGAAAGGAGTCCATCATTGTACCTATTTATAATAAGGGCGATAAAACACACTGCGGTAGTTATAGAGGCATATCACTTTTGTCAACTACATACAGAATTTTATCCAACATTCTGCTGTCAAGGTTAACTCCACATGCAGAGGAAATTTTTGGGGATCATCAAAGTGGATTTTGGTGCAACATGTCAACTACTGATCATATGTTCTGTATTTGTCAAATGCTAGAGGAAAAATGGGGATACAATGAAGCAGTGCATCAGATATATTTATAGACTTCAACAAAGCATATGATTCAGTTAGGAGGGTAGTCTTGTATGAGTATAATATTCTCATTGAGTTTGGTATCCCCATGAAACTGGTAAGGCTAATAAAAATGTGTCTGGATGAAACCTATAGCAGATTCTGGGTAGGCAAAAATTTGTCTGATATGTTTCCTATAAAGAATGGTCTGAAACAAGGAGATGCTTTTTTGCCATTGCTTTTCAACTTTGCTTTAGATTATGCCATTAAGAGCATTCAGGTAAACCAAGATGGCTTGAAATTAAACAGTACCATCAGCTTTTGGTTTATGCTTATGATATTGATATATTGGGCAGCAGCATGCATACTATAAAGAAAAACAAGAGAAGCATTGCTTGTTGCTATTAAGGAGACTGGACTAGCAGGAAATGCTGATAACTCTATGTACATGGTTATGTCTTGAGTTCAGAATGCAGGATGAAGTCACAGAATAAAGACTGATAATAGTTCCTTTGAAACGGTTGAACAGCTCAAATATTTAGGAACAACAATAACGAATTAAATTTGTTTTCAGGAAGAAATCAAGAGCATGTTGAAGTCAGGGAATTCTTACTATCATTCGGTGCAGAATCTTTTGTCTTCCAGTTTTTCATCCAAATGTATAAAGATTAAGATATAAAGAACCATAACTTTGCCTTTTTGTATGGGTATGAAACTTGGTTGCTTACACTGAGGGAGGAACATAGGCTGAGGGTGTGTGAGAATAGGGTGTGCTGAGGAGAATATTTGGGCCTAAGAGGGATGAGGTAACAGGGGAGTGGAGAAAACTACATAATGAGGAGCCTAATGATCTATGCTCCTCACCAAATATTATTCTGGTCATCAAATCGAGAAGAATGAGATGGGCGGGGCATGTAGCATGTATGGGGGGAGAGGAGAGGTGAATACAGGGTTTTGGTGGGGAAACCTGACTGAAAGAGTCCACTTGGAAGACCCAGGAGTAGATGGGAGAATAATATTAAGCTGGATCTTTAAGAAGTGGAATGGGAGTGGGGGCATATGTGTGTGTGTGTGTGTGTGTGTGTGTGCGCGCGCGTGCGCGCGCGTGCGTGCGTGCGTGCGTGTGTGTGTGTGTGTAGTTACAGGTATAAAAACATCTAATATTGACATTTTTGATCTAGAAGGATCCAGTCCCTGTACCACTTGTTGATGTGTCCTTTTTAGAAAGGTGCTGTGTAAGTACTCATTTCTATTGAGGCAGAGTTGACCCCAGGGCCATAGTGTGGCTGGAAGGATTAAGTAAATGAAAAATACCCATCACCCCATTGGGAATTGAACCCATGGCCTTCTAACTTTTAGTGCAGTGGTTCAACCAACTGTGCCGCTGCATACCAAAATTGATGTATTAATGTTATATATTCCTTAGTAATGACGTCTCTCTGCGGATGGCAATTTATCATGGAAACATATAGGTGGGTTCATGTTTATGGATAACTTACAATTTTATACAATTTATGTTCATATGTTGGTATACGTAAATGATTACAATCACAATGCATGGAATGAATTATGTTCAATCTATTTTCATGGTGTATGATTTATGTTTTGGAAGTTTAGTGCAATACATCACATAAATGTGTACACCATGAAATGAAAGAAAGATGGGATACAGGGAATCCTGAAGTTTGATGGGAGGACAAGTGTTTATCCTAGAGAGGAAAGATGTCAATGGTCTAATCCATGAAGTTTCTGATAAGTGAGTTGATCATATTTTGAGGATACTTCTATGAAAACATAAATGAATAAATCAATTATTCATTTATGCATTCATTCATTTTTGTTCTTTTATATTTTTTGAGAATGTAACATTTATAATAATCAGTATGTTTTATAATTCCACCATGAAGAGGCTTAACCCTTTAAATGCCAAGTTAAATCCCATCTGCCATCTGCTGGCATTATTAGGAGCTCACCATATTCTCCACGTTAGCAGGATAAGGGTTAAAGCAAAATTATGCTCTGAACAGATAAGGAATGTTTCTGAAATTATGCTCGTTGCAGTCTACTTGGCATTTCTCTCTTCTTTTTCAAGCAATATTTACAGAAGGTGAGCCTAAAGGGGAGGACTGGAAAAGCTGTCATGGACTATAGTAATATATAACATGAACAAGAAAAGTAAAATAGCTTGGGGAACTTGGTGCTTTTATGATATGAATAATAAATTTAATAATTTCTGAACTGATCAAACTCAATTAAAATCTCATATCTAGAACAAGTTTATTTAATTCATGTCCATTGCCAACAAGTATTTTGTGACAGAAAATCTATGACACCAGGTTTGTAAAAAACCAGATTCAGTACTTTCATGCTTCCAGTGTTTAGTTGTGCTACAAGTTTCTCTGACAGATGATTTGTACACTTTCTAATTTTATTGACTCAGTTCTAACAACAATTTATGACTGACCTTTGACAGTTACTTTATGTTCTCCTGTGCCAGGGTGTGTGAAGAGGTCCACTTGAATGGACACTTCACCTACACTTCCCTCGTCCAGGCTCAGAATATCTGAAATACAATCACAAGTGTAATACTGGAACACAAAATGAATATTCAAGGAAGCAATTATGGAGAATATTCACTTGAACATTCTCCACGCAAGAGACAGAGAACATTAAAATGTCACAAGGATGTTCAGTACAGCTAATTTTTTTTAAAGAGACAAATTCACTCTAGGTAAAGGTGCAAAATATACAGCAAGTTTCTTTGTGACTCAGACGATATGTACACTTTCTTACATGACTGACCTAATTCTATATAACACAAAACAACACGTATGTTGTCTTAATACATTCTCAGGTTGATCATGCTTTACCCATGTGTCACAAAAGAACTCTTCAATAGTAGTCTATTAATTAAACTTAATGTTTTGTACACACCCTAAATAGCAGTGTGAACAATAAACTTTTAGTACTTTATATACCTTACAGAAAAATTTTAACTTTCACCTGTTGGGCAGGAATTTGTTCTTAAAAGTGTGATGTAACTGTCATAAATTAAAAGATTAAACAGCTCTTTCAACGCTTATGAAAATCACCAGTACAGCATATTAACGATGAATGATATAACCATAACATTATATTTGTACACTTGTCTACACATAATTTTTTATTCCTGGAACACTGACTGAGAGAAAAGTAATGTCTAACAGAAACTACACTTAATCAGAATCTTCTGAGTTCATGAGAACATCAGAAATATGACCTTTTGCAATGTGACATCATGTCATTGGTTGAAAAGACAGTGATAAACTTTCAGCACTTCTGGGGGTTTCTTAATGAGCCAAGTGAGTATCAGCTGATCAAGATGGATTCTGCTCCATGGAGTCAATTTTAGAATCATACACACATTTCTATGGAAATTAATTCAATTATTTTGAGACTGAGATAACCTCTATAATATTATTATACTGGCCAGACAGAACCCTTATGCAAAATGTGAGAGTTTAAAAGCAAATACTGTCACCAACATGCAAGTTTCATAAGTTTCATTCTGCATTAGTGGGTTGCTGTGCATACCATAATGAACCCTTGGCTTCCATTAAATTTGGAGAATTTTTTGAATAGCAAAACAGTATTTTCAGCTTCTCAAAGACTCTGCTCCATGATGTTAGTTGTAGGATCCATACCTTAGCTGACAGTAATACCTTCCTATATCAAATTATGCCCATAACTGATGAAAACACACAGTTACAAACAGCAAAGAAAGCTGTCATAACTTTATAGGTTACTAACAACTGGCATCTCCAATATTAATTGCATACTCATCTTGCAGTGTGCAACATGCATCTACATGTGGTTACATGCTATACTAAGACATGCCTAATGCAGCGGGAGAGATTTGCTGGCACTGTTCACCTTTCTCAGCATCACAGAACAAATAGGTATCAACATATTAAGACAAGTTTTCCTTTCCCTTATAACATGCAGAGCAGACCACATGGAACATACTGTGATTTCTGGAATACTTGTTGACCCATATCATATTTTGTTTCTATTTGGCATCTCCACCAAAACCAGTGACAGATTGCGAGGCAGGATGTTTTGTGTTTTCACTTAGTGTGAATACACATGGTGCTGCTAAATAACATGGCATATATATATGAAAAAGATGTGACTATTATGATGTTTATGTTGGTTTGAAAATTCTGTCTGTTAACTGCTTAGCTCATTTACTGAATTGTTCATACAAGGCACTAAAGTAAACTGATCACGACAATAACTTTGGGGATTATACATAGGCTATTTTGTGTGGGAAAAATGCATTAAGCTGTAATTGCACTTCCACTTAAGTCTTCAAGGCATGATGCTTCTTTAAGCATGGTGAAAAATTCACCTTTATCTAAATCACTTTTGAACAACTTGAAGTATACATACTTTTTTTTTTAAACAGATGTGTGTGTGTGTTTGTGTGTGTATCACCAACTTTTTCTTAGGATATATGTACATCCATGTATCAACATTGATAGTAGGTGCATCATTGTTTCTGAATTTTTTAACTTTTCAAGCATATAAGCATATGCAATTAATTTAAATTAGAAATAATGCAATGAATGATGTATCAAAAATGCTTTCTATCAGTGCTACACTTTCACAAAATATGGATTTCATCAAAGAAGAATGTGCAACTGCCTAATTATCCAGTATTTTAGATTTTCACTGTTCTGGGTTCTTGCAAAACACAGGTTGGTTTGTCACTAACATATTGGGACAGCAAATTAGTTCCACCTTCAAGGGTCAAGATGTCCAAGAAGAAAGGCTTTTCTTCTTGGATGTATTGATCTGTTAGACATCATGTACTGAAATGTCAGTGACAAACCAACCTACATCATGTGATGACCCAGAAGCCCGAAGATCTTGTGTACACCATGGCAGAAGCCTGAAATCTGGTATTAACTAGCACTTTTGTTTTAAAATTACAGTTTGATGATGGTGGAGGATAGAGTTGTTACTGCACATGACTTGGTACATGAAAATATAAAATTTTCCAAACTGGGTAACATGCATTTTATGTTGTGTTAAACTCAGGGGACATGGCCACCCCCCATATAGAACATGATTACATAGTATCCAGTCACAATCAACTGGTTTCTTAGTGTTCATGGAATCTGAGGTTTAGACATGGGGAACAGTAAGTGAATGAACATATGCATTACCTTTAAGCAGGAAAATGTCTACCATGCTAATCCAAATTATTTTTTATGCCATTCTGAGCAAAACAATGTTTTTCATACAGACTGCTAGGAAATGTTTCCTACATACCCTTCTGACTTGCTCAGTTCATGCATAAAAGTACCTGGTCACAGAATTTTTGTAAATATATTGTTACAAACATGAAAATTTCGTGGTCACCATCATGACTTCTACAGATTTCAAGTTTCTATCTTGTCCTTCAGTGTGCCATGACAAGACCTTCTGGTACTTTACAAGGCGTGTCCGGAAAGTAAAGATACATCATGTGTAGGCCGATAGGGATTTTTTTTGTGCTTATTATGGCAACACTGCCGTCGACCTTGATCCTTTACCTGTGAGCCGTGCTCGTTTGACAGTGGTAGAACTGGCTTTGTTTGAGCGAGACATGTTTGAATTGGCAGCGCCGATCCAAAGTCCCGCCAAATGCGAGGTGCGTTCCGTCATACGATTTCTCAACATAAAAGGTAAACGTCCAGCGGAAATGCACAAACAAATTGTTGCTGTTTACGGTAACGTTATGAATCGGCAAAATGTGACGAAGTGGGGCCGTGAATTCTCCGAAGGAAGGACTGATGTTCACGACGAACAAAGGAGCGGTAGGCCATCTTTGATCTCTGACAACCTTCTTCAGGAAATTGAAGGAGAAATTCGCGCAAATCGACGCGCGACGATACGAGAGTTGCATCACATCATTCACGAAGTGTCTAAGACCACAATTCATGGAGCTGTGACAGAAAAATTAAGGTACAGAAAATTGTGCGCACGCTGGGTGCCCAAAATGTTAACGGACGATCACAAAACGAAACGGATGGGTTCCGCGCTGAAGTTTCTCACGCGCTACGCACAGGAAGGAGATGAGTTTCTGGACTCAGTTGTGACTGGAGATGAAACACGGGGTTTTCACCATACTTCTGAATCCAAGCAACGATGATGAGGTGCAAGAAGAAGTCATGACGTGGTTCAAAGGGCAGGCGGCAGACTTCTATGGGTCGGGGATACAGAAGCTGGTTCCAAGACTTAAAAAACTTTTGGACAACGCCGGCGACTTTGTTGAAAAATAAAGTTATGTACAGGCAATTCATTCACAGTGTTGCTTTTGTAAGTTAAAAATGTTGTACATGTTTAAGACCTTTGTATCTTTACTTTCCGGACATGCCTCATACATGTTATACTTTGAAAAGAAACCACCAATACTGTCCAAACAGCAGAACAACATAAATTTTAACCCCCCAGGAATTAAATAAAATTACCAGTCATGATTGGTGGATATAAGCCTGACAGCAAGACATATAATGTGGACTTGAGTGACATTTCAGCATTACACAAAGAACACCGCAGTCAAAGTACAAAACCAAGCAGGTCCATAAGCATCTTGAATAGGAAGGAATAAGGGGCTGTGTGATCGAAAGGATGGAAATGCTAATCATGCTATTTAGCTGACTACTGATTAAAATGGTATAACTGATAAAAGTTACTGCTATAACATTATAAAATAGCTAGGTGTGTACTTTCAGCAGGCATTCCAATTTGTAATCTTTTGCATAAACACTGTTAAATAAGGAAGTGTGAAAATATAGGGGTGTGCTGAAAAAAGGTTTACACTATTAAGGGAAGTTTCACTCAAATTACCTGACATGGATAAACCAGTTTTTATTACTGGAGCTACAAATATTCAGTTAAGTAGTTAATAAAACCTATATGGTAGAAAGTTAATTGGAATACTTCTGTTTATTTTTTAATCTTCTTGGGGACTAAATGTAAGTGTACTGCTGGATGAGAGGGCATGGGTTGGATTCATCTCAGAGCAGGTGCAAGTGGCAGAATTGTGCCAGTTAACACCATCATGAACATTTAGATTACATAAATTGCAAGCAGCTTCGTGACTGGTTGAGTAAGGACTATTTTCTCAATTACTCTGCCGTATGTTCCAAATGCCACACAAGAAAACTGAGTCTGACATATGTGAAGATTAATAGTTCACAAGAAAAAATAAGGAGCAAGAGCTAAAAGTCTCATAATATAAAAATGTAACACATTTATTGTAGTGCCGACAAATAATGGTATGGCGATTGACATTTACATTAGACAGAACTGCTGTATTATGAAAATGTGAAGAAGAGGATTTAAATGGCCCATGTAAAAATATAAACTGAAAACTATAGTTCCTGCTAACTGACCATAATTCTCATTGAAAATTGCTGGCCTTGAAATCTCTGCTTTCCTGAGATATATCATCGCCTAATTTGAAAATCAGTGCCAAATGTTTCAAAACAGCGTGGTGGTCTTATATTTAAGGTTTGAAAAGTTTAGTCACTTTATTGGACATTAAAGATGAAACCAACACACTACTGAATAGCTCAGGCACAAATCACCCATTGATAGAGTGCATATTCCATGAGTATGTAGACCTAAACTTCACCACTACAAATGCCTAAAAACTAGCAAATTTGCTAGTATTCTTTATGAAAGACTATGATTGATAAAACTAATTTGAGTTACACTTTAAAGACTCATTGGATGCGAAGCTGTGACGTCTGAAGAGCCATTCTGTATGTGGGGGTGAAGTGAAAAATTCTTAAACTGATGTTAGGAAAGAAATCCTGAATATTTTTGAGTGTAAGTTTTTAATTTTAATTGCTGTGATTAGGTATATGACTATGTTGTAATAAGAAAGCTCATACATTCTTCACTGAACTTATCATACAAAAAAATGATTGATAAGCTTTGGTTATTTGGCAGCACACCCCTCAAGAACGTGAAATTGTGTACAATTAATTTTATATGTAACCAACTAAATCAGCAGACTCTTCATATAGCAGTGCAAGCTCTAGTTCTCATTTGTGGACTGGGAAATATTTTTCACTGTATTTTCATTTTACCTTGCCGGGATTCTCGGCGTTTCTTGGCTTTTAGAGGCTCCTCGAGCCCTTCCATTCCTTCTTCCTCTTCTCGCTCAATGGAGATGGAACGCTGCCTAAGGTTTGATTTGTCGTTAAGTGGGACTTTTGTGTTTTATGAGGAGGAGGGAAAGAAGAGAAGTAATAAAACAGGTGAACCAGAGAAGCACAAGGCTCTACTGTATTCTTATTGACACTAATGACACTGGGTAGATCTTCAAACAGAGATATATATTACCAACATTTTCAGGTGCCAGAAACACAACATGCCCTGTAAAAATTTCATTTGTGTTCTGCAGAAACATTCACAAATAATTTTTGCTAGTATTGTGTATCTAACATATTGTGATAAAATGGAAGTTTTGTAAACAGTCATCATTCTGCAACAAATAACATTTTGTTCACAAATACTGCACCTTCATGTAGATCGGAACATCGGTGCTCAGTGCAATAAAATATGTTTGTATAATAGTGGTTTCTTGCACATACAAAATTTATTTATTATTTGCAATGTGTCAAATATTTTTTGCATTTTCAATGCACAGGTATCCAATTATGTTAACACTTTTCCTTACTGGGACTTGAGCCTTTCCTATCATAATCTGGTACTGAGAAATCTTTAGAGCACTTGGTAAAACTGTACATACCAATAGACAGAATAACTGATCAACAGAAAATTAGAACCAACAATGGGATTCTGAGAATACTATATACAGTAACAGTGTGTGGGTTTATATGTATGCATCCTGTGTATCATCAACACCTTTAAATCTAGCAATAAATATCAACCTAAATGCAATAATATAATGGGTTTTATTATGAATTCCACTTGTAAGTTTTATGTATTAGACACTTCAACATTAAATTATGTGTGAATGTCCCATTAAAAAGCATCAAATTTTGTAAGTCCACACAATAGGTAGTAATACTTCATAAAGCACACAAAAATAATTATGTAAGCCTGTTACATTTAGAATTGGCTCTCTGTTTCATGCCAAGACAAATATTTGAAGCTCTGTAAGCTTCAAGGGTTGAAGAAACACATGAAAACGGTTACAGTTGTACAAACATTTTGACACTTAATACAATATGATGCACTGTTCCACATCACAGGAAACATCCAACAGCAGGAAGACAGTAATATGAAAGATGTGCAAACCAACAAATACACACTTCTTACCTTCATTAGTCTGTGTTGTGACAAATGTTTTGATGAGCGTGTCAGTGGTCTGAGTGTAGAGCGAAAGAGCGTAACGTAGTGATTGCAACTCTGCACTCTTCTCCAGGAAGGCCTTTTTCAGACCATTGCCTCCAGCATGGAAGTACTGCTTGATTGTATCCAGTGCAACATCCAAAACAGCGCACTGTTTGGGTGATAGGTTTTTCTCCATCTCCTTTGAAATGTCCTATGGCAAAGCAAGGACATACAACAGCAGCCGAAACAGAATTACATCATCTAATAGTAGAATGTGTGGTACTATCATTGCTGTTTTCTTGCTTATTATGCTGAAAACGGTGCTTTAAATAAGATGGCTGTGAATAGTAGGCTATTCAGTTTCTTCTTTTGCTCTTCTACTTACTGTACCTTACTCTAACACAAGGGAAACAAACTCAATCTAACATAGAAATACATTTAGTTTTATAAACCTATTATAAGGCCTGATGTAATTAGTCAAGGTGGATTATAAATTAAGCCACTGTAACTTATGCGGTGAATAAAGTCAGTTTTTTACTGACTTCTGCTTCATTGAATGTAGCAAGTTGAATGTTTCCTTTCATACATTAACCACTCAGGATGTATGATACAAAAAGTTAAAGCTATCCCTGTATATGACATGAAGGCAAGTGGAGGACAAGAAGTATAGAATCATTTATTCTTAGCTTCAGCACTAGATGTAGGTGAGTGGTCAGCTCCATGCCCTGGCCATGCAACACCGATCAGAGCCCCAGAGCTAATCTCAATTCTTTGGAGCAGAGAAAAATTTTCTGAACTAAATGTTATTCATTTTAAACTACAAACAGACAAACAGGTATACTCTACTATTCTATGTTATGATTCTGAACTTCTAACTTAAAAAATTTCTTTAACAGCTATAGTACCTACTCATTATTTTCTAACACAATAATCGGATTGACTTTGCTGAGAAGCAGCCATTAAACTCATTTTTATATGTGTGAATTTAGATACTAATTCCTCAGTATGTGGTTTGTAAAGGTTCAATGGAATTATCAATAATTTTCCAAAAGTCATTTCAAGATTGTCATCAAATTGTACTGAATATCTCTAAGTAACATACACTTAAATGTCCTTACATGGAGGCTTTCACACTTTAAAACATGAAAAGTCAAATGGGCCAAATCAGGAGATTTGGTGGATATTTTAAACTGGTACTTTATTTTAGTGGGGCCTTGGATGGCATAATAGTTAAGGTGCTGTGCTACGAGTTGGACGGTCTCGGAATCGATTACCGGTGGTGTCACTGGATTTTTTAGTGACATATTCCTTCTGACTATACCATGGCCCTAGGGTCAACTCAACCCCCAGGGAAAATGAGTACCAGAAACATTTCCTCACCACCTTCACGTGCTGAATGTCATGAAATCTGGGAGCCTAAACCTCCTGTAACCCTCTGGGCCACACCGGGCCTGTTACGGGACTCCTTTACTTTTACTTTCTTTTAGTTCAAAATTCTCTGGAATGAACATGCTGCTTGGGAAGGTGCATTTTTCTTATGCTAAATCAATTTGTCTGATCAAGATATTAAGTCTGGATGACTGAGAGAACAAATATCTTGCCCCTGCTGAGAATCGAACCAAGATTCCTCAGACATTAAGCCCATGGCCCCTACCCTGGCTCCAATGTAATGCCTCAAGTGTTTCAAGATGTGAACATCACATGTTAGATTAATTGTTTTTGGGGAAGAATACATTCATAAAATAAAACTCCTTTAGTATAATAAAAATCAAATAAGCAAGGCTGGCTGACTTTGATCCTGACATTTGTACTTTTCTCTGTCTCATGGAGTCTGGACTCTTCCATTGGAGACTTCGGTATTTTGTTTCTGAGTGACAGTGAAACGCCCAGCGTTTTTTCACCAATCACTATCTTTCCCCAGGTATCAAGTTTTTCCAATGAACTTGCTGGACAATTTGAGAAAAAATTTCTTCTTCTCACAGTCTGACAATCAGAAAAACTTCAGCCCAGAAAACACTTACTGCATCCACAAAACATACTAGGAAATCCTACAGTACATTCAAAAAAATTCTGAAATCATGTCATTATATATACCACACACATCAAATCACTGCTGTAGCCAGACCCTGCATGAAGAAATGAGTTTACTAGTTTCAAGTCTTACTCGTAGTAAACTAACACATAGATTATAATTACATCAAGTTACTCTTTACATGATGCACCAGGACACATAGAATGTAGCTATCTAATATGAGGAAATATAACCTATTATAAATTTTAAAACTGAATTTGTAGTTTTTGTAATTTAGGCCTCTGAATAAGTTATAAGGCTAAAGTACTTGAACTGATTTACCATTACGCCACTGAGAGGATTTCTGATGTCTTGCTTGCCAGCCATGTGGTTCTTGAAGAGACGTGACATGTCCTCAATTTTAGCATTGGCTGCTAAGTTCTTTGCATTATCTGTCAGATTTTTCAGGATCATCTATGACAGAAGCATAAAGATATGGTTAGAAGAATCTTAGTTAAAAACAGTGTACCTCAGTGCTTTACACATGTATAGAAACAATAAAGATTGTGGGGGTGGTGGTACATTTTAAGTCTGGAAACAACAGTTCAGAATTAGATCACAGTAAACAATAAAATGTATATGCTATATTCATTATATTGTCCAAAAGAGACTCATGGATGCTGCATCTAAAGACATAAAAGACTAGCACCATCTCATTAGAGCAGATAGATTTCTAATTTTATTTGATGATGTAGTCAGGACCAGTGGCCAAAACATATATTATTGCTAAAACAAGACAATAGATGAGGTGCAATACATGTGCCATTTAAATAAATGTGTTATTTTAACCCTTCAGTTGCTCTGGGGTTTAAATTCTGTCTAATATCCAGGACAGAGAGGTTTTAAATTTGGAGCATCCTTAAATGTTTTCATTACTATACAATGCACCAACTGTTAATTTGTTCAGGTAATATATGGATTTAAGGGTGGTGTGGTTGAAAAATTTAGAATATTCCACGAACAGAAAATATTGTTTAGGTTAATGAAATACAGGAAGATATGATGGGCTGGGCACATGGCTGGGATGAATGAAGATAAGGAATGCATACAGAACTTTGGTCAGGAAACCTCTTGTAAAACACCCACTTGGACAACTGAAAAGAAATAAAGAGAACAACACTGAGCTGAATTGCAAAGGCAAGATATGAGGATGAAAGAATGCTAGTACTGGCTCCGAATTATGTCCAAAGGCAGACTTTGGTACCAGCATAACTTACAGGATTTGCCACCATAAGGTTCCTTTGTTTTGTTTGTTTGTTTGTTTGTTCCCCCCGCCCCAGTTAAAACTAATTACTAACTGCTCATCTGGTGCACTTAAAATTTTGCCATGTGAGTCACTTCCAACACATTCTGGCAGCAACTTTCTGCCTCACCATCCCACATACAGTATTTGGCACTGCACCATTTATTTATATAGCCATTGTTTTAATTCCTATAAATAATATTAGAACACAGGAATGCTTATGTTATTGTACTGCATTAAAAGATTGAGATAATATGCCCCAAAATATGAAATTTTGGCAGCAAAAGTAAGCATTATTTTCGAATTTTTGTAAATTCTTGAGACATATGGAGGATCAAATGTGTTGGAGCCTTGCCTCACATATTCTTTGAACTGGCAGATGAATTGCTTGTAGTCATATTTGGCAGAAATGTGCACTTACACTCTTGTCTGTCATTGGTGGAAGAACCACTGTTTTCTCAAGAATCCTCATCACAATCTTCCAAAGTTCTTTGAGCAACCTCTTCAGTACTGTCTTCTCACATGACTGAGCATACAATGACAAGGAACCTGAAACATATTAAAAAGTTCCACAGTCATGGTTAGTGTAAAAAAATCTGAGTACAAACTATGGACAGTAGGCCCAAGTGAAGTCATGGTTACCAATTTTTGTGTCATTAAAATGAAACATGTGACCCTGTGTTTTTGTATGTATGTTGGTGACAGTGACTTGAGTTTCCGTTACCAAAATGAAACCTGAAAGACATAACCTGTTTGTGTTATTTATGTTGGCAACCATGACACCTGATAGGGAAGAATAGCAAAAAGGTGCAAGAAGACAAGAAGGCACATCAAAAGTTATGTCTTTTGATTACAGTAGTATATTAACTCATACATACTGTATTTCATAAAGAAATAAAATTTGAAAGTGTTGGTAAATACACACTTGTTAACAGTTAAATGTTACATGAGAAATAAATCTGGACTGTATAGAAAATAAAAAGACTTGTCCGTATCTTAGTAACTCAGCTAAGGCAGAGGTCGTTCATTGACTTGTAAGCTGTGGGTGGGCATGGCTAACAGTATGCCCCCTCACCCACCAGTCCACATCTTACTCTTCAAGGTATGCCCAGAGCTCACAAGTCATTGAGTGACCTGTAATATCGGTAGCCATAAACAAAGTTTAACACAAATATAGAAATACTGTAATACAACCATAATGCCACTGTAAAACTACATGTGCTTACTTATTTTACAGATGTGTATTACTAGCAAAGAAAACATTCCTTGACCAGATTCTTCTTAAAATGTACATTATTAAAATAATAAAAACCAGGGCAAAGAATGTGTGCTCAGCTTTGTATCATAAAAAGAATCAAACAATCAATTAACACTTTGCCGTCGGGTGGGTCATTTAATTAAATACCCCCTGGTGCCCGGACGTTTTAAATGTTTTGAATGTTCAACGCAATAATGTACTGTTACTTACATTTTGACTGTGTAGATTATGCTCC
>Ga0209629_10000472_pt1 | contig 22078 bp, 19 predicted proteins | sample TergutCu122P5_FD_187286 | JGI IMG/M metagenome (GOLD analysis project Ga0209629, IMG submission 187286) | Cubitermes ugandensis P5 segment gut microbial communities from Kakamega Forest, Kenya - Cu122 P5 (SPAdes) (version 2) | ecosystem: Host-associated > Arthropoda: Insects > Digestive system...
AGATATTAACATTACAGAAACCACATATTCCTGCCAGTTTCAATATGTATTTGGTAATCAATAAGTGTGTAACAGCTGTCAAAGTTTCAAACTTCTCTGGCCATTATCTCCGTAACTGTTCAACTTTGGATATAGGTGTTTTGGGTTATATCGGTATAGTTCAACATAAGGAACACTCTCCCGAAGTATTTTACATTCCTCCTGGGACACCCTGTATAAGGAAGGAAGAGAACGAACATGTGACATTGTGAAATACGTTCAGAATTATATGTGATAAGAGTGGTTTAACCATTTTCTTCAAGGAACCCGTCCTGAACAGAATTCTGATAGTGTCCAAGGTAGACAAGATAACAAACATTGTCAAGTGTAGCAGTGCTGCCTTGGCAAGTTTCATTATGCACATACACACTGACACCAGAAATCCTGAAACTGTGTTCTAATGATGTATTTCTGTTTCACATTTCTGATGCTGGAAGTCTTGTGTTTTCATATAAGTTGTATTGCTTCCCTTTTCTTGTATGATTTTCCTCGCTAGGCCTTTCAGGCTGGTGAATGCTGGAATGAAAGGTGAAGTCGTTGTACTAAATTAAGCTCCATGCCATGCAGATATATAGTGGGAGAGAGTGTAGCTTCAAGCATTCTCAGCAGCTGTGTGATTGCTTCTGTACCATTCTGAAAATTAACTTTTAATGTGTTAATGTTTCTGATCCAAATTATGCATGCACTATGTTCCTTGTAATTTCTGTCTTCCCAGTTACTTGGTGGCAGGAGGCACACTGAGTTTACTCATTTGTTATCATTTAAGCATGTAACTCATCTCTGTGCTGTATGTAATTTTCTGTTTTCTGATAGTGTCGGACCAGAGGTCTCATTTATGTAGTATTGGCAGGGCTGAACTGACTGGCTTTGTCTGATCATCTGTTACACAGCCAGACCAGACTGCAGAGTCAAGATACTGTGGATTCTAATTCATTAAAAAATATGTTATTTTCTGTCTATAAGTGACAGTACTCTATATGTGTTTGTGTAGTCATGTTATAGTAAGTAGGCAGGTGTGGAGAAATTGCAGTGGCATGGGCAGCACAGCTGCTGCATAGCCACTTCTCAGGGTACATGAATTGGTCAAGAATTTTAGAAACATTAATATAACAGTGACTGCACATCAAAAAGTGTATCTGTATAAAAATGTAATCTTAATGTAATGCCAAATATACCACATAAGCAAACCATGTTGCAACATATTATGTTAGTTATGTAACTTGTTTATTGAGTCACTGGTTGAAAGTGTGACATTTGTGAGGCTGTGTTTAAATTAATTGTGATTTTGATTTTACAGTTGCTTGTGTGAGTTCAGCATCATTTATCAACCTGCTTGATACCCTTATTCCAGGAGTATACAAGCATTTCATTTAACAAACTACAAGTTGTATTTATTGCTGTTTCATACTTTTTAAGTGCATGAATCATTCAAAATGTGAAATTGACAGGACAAGGAAAGCTGTTTATATTTTAACTGGTTTGAATTAACTAGTTACAGAATTATTAGATGTGCTCTAAGTTAACTAGTTAAATGTTTAATTTCCTTTTTATTTGACATTCTTAAAAGTTGTGGAGTAGGTACCATATGAAATAACAAATTATTTCATAAATTCACTAGGTAAATGTTTTTCTTTTCATGTGACACCATTAACTGACATGCCCTATTAATGTATGGAATAACCAGCTACTCTGTGAACTGTCCACATTAGACACTGTAGCAGTAACATATGACTGGTTACGTCAGAACTTGTGTGCACAGTAATTAGATTCTGTCTTAAAGATCAAGTTTTTATATGAACTTTGTAATTTAAAGATATAAAAAGTATAATTCATTTTTATAAGACACTGCATGTTGGGAATTCAGAGTCTGTCCACTTGCACCCTGCTGACACCAAATTTAAGAATGTTCACGACCATCAAACCCCCCCACCTCATGTCAAAATTGAGGAGATGGTTAACTAAGGAGAGGCAGGATATAACTGTTTGTTTTAATGCTTATGAAAATTTAAAGACTTTGTGTCATACTCAGAACCTGTGGTGACGTGAGTTCATTGTTTGATCATCAACACAAAATTGCTTGTGTAGAATAAGCTGGCACACAACTAGTGGTTCATGATTGGAATTACAGTTTCACACTTTCTCTGGATTAACATCTATGTTACTTTTGTGCCATCTTTTGTTACAGGTTATCCTGAGTTTGGTTTCCACCTGAATCGAACCGGACGGCCCATGGTATACTCTTGCAGTTGGCCTGTGTATCAGATTTATTCTGGAATTTCGGTGAGCGTCTGAAACTTTAAATGTCAGGCTTTCACAGCATTTACCAAACAAAAACACTTGCTTGTGTGGTAACAGAAAATGAATGTTAAATATATTGCAAATACAAAGTCTACCACTGGACATGATCTGGGACCAATTTCAGTCACTTCTTTCCAACACAGTCCATTTCGCTAGATACACTTTAATGTTAGCCCCTATTGATCTTTAAAGTGACCATTTCCTAAATGCAGAAGTATACAGGTTGCACTTGACATGTTCATTTGGCAGAAGGATTTGTGAACAACATACTAACATGTGTGCTCTTGAAATTAGTGTATACTTCTAATGAAAGTAACTGTCAATAATATGAAGGGGGGGGATTGTAGCATCTGACTGGGTCAGGCTTGCTTCTAGGGTGGTTTAAAGACATCAACCTGAATGAGGCAGTGAAAGCTAGCATCAGCACCCCCTGCTTGAAGGAGTAGGCAGACAGATATCTTATATACCCCTTTTCCTATAAATTTGTGAGGTCACAATGGAACATGTACATAGGTCTATATGCACGTGAGATGATTCCCATTTGTGCAGTGTCATCAATATGTGACTTAGGCAACAAATTAGGTTTCAGTCTCTGATTGAACTGTAACACTTCTCAGCGTATTTACACTAGCTATGCATTAATAAAAAGGTTCTTGTGACTTGATACAGGAGCATCAATAAGTTAAATATTTACAGGAATAATAACATTTTGCAAAGGAAATGGTTTGTATTTTTTTCAAACTGTAACATCAGACTTTTAATCTTGTAACCGTCAAAACAATTCATATGTTGAATAAGTTTAAACAAAATTGTAATAAGAATTATAATTGTAGGTGAAGATGAAGGTAAAGTTTAGCCTACATCAGGCCACAAAGGCCCAGACAGGCAGAGGAATAGCTCTATTTTTTCCTTAACCTCAGCACTAGATGGGAGTGGGGGTAGTTAACACCATGCCCTGGCCACTTTACTGTCAGAAATGACCTGGTACCCTTTAGGAGGATCGGTGGGCCCCAGGGCCTGTCTGGGCGGTTGAGGAAAATCTCGCCCCTACCAGGATTCGATCCCCTGACCATCCAGCCCATAGCGAGTCGCTGCTATCCTGGCCCACTCTAATTGTACATACTGTAATAAACAGTAATTATAATTTTTTAGAGTGTCCCTGGTAATGATCCTAATAGAGACTGAAAAATATTGTGTAGTTGTGTGTTACAGAGAGTAAAAAAGCTTGACAGCGCAGTTGTAGTTGCATCAGACAGATTGAAAAGTAATTTGTTGACACTGAAAGGAGTGGAGAAATATGAATTTTAAGACGTGATGTAGGCTGTTCTAACTTGAACTCCATGCAGAAATTGCAGCACTGTAGGTACATTTACAACACCTTTCTTGTAAAATATTAGTTCTTCTGTTTTATTATTCATGTATACTTAACTAACCTTCAGAGATTTTTAACTTTTGAACTTCAGAATGGTCTCCTAGACAGTTTGACTAGTATGAGTACAGGCTTGCATTTACATTGAAATTGTCACGGATGTCAGTGGAAAACGTTTTCCTCTTTGGACATTTTGTGAAGATTCCATATTTACCACACACAATTTAGTGTCATTGCTACAGATAAGAAACACAAAATTGCAGCTGTGTCCAGCAAATGAGAAGAAAGGCACAGATGTATTAATTTAGACTGTAACAGCATTCAAGATTTGAACTGAAGCAAGTCACGAGTTTAAAATGCATTGGAAATGTTTACAGAATTTAAAAGCACGTTATATTCTGTTATAAAACAGGGTTTTGATTGATGTACATGTGTTAACCTAAGCATGTCAATATGTCTGCAAGCTGTCTTGTCATACCATTGCAGCAAGTTCATTGAAGAGGTAGGCAAGAGAGTTATTACCAATGAAGAAGGTAGCTTAGCAGGAAACTGAAGTTAAAACAGCTGTGGAACTTGCTATCCTGACGGGATTTGTATGCGTTTTTGTGTCCCCTTCTGGTAGATGTTGGAATGATGGCTTATATTCTTGCTTAATATTTGTTGTGCTGTTATGATTAATCTTACTTCTTCTTGCAGCCAAATTACTCATCAATTGTTGAGCATTGCAACTTGTGGCGTAACTTCGATGACATCCAGGACTCATGGACAAGTGTTGAGGCAATCATTGATTACTATGGAAATAATCAGGATGTTATTGTTCCTAATGCAGGACCAGGACACTGGAATGATCCTGATATGGTGAGAATACTGAGTTATTGGAACACTTGTAGTAGGTTATAACACACCACTAGTAAGTACAAGGACTCTTTCCATCATCTTAAAAACACATACACCACACTATATGCACACAACACTTCGAAAGCTAGTGATGTGTTACAAATTGCTCCATTGTCAAGAAATTCCATGGTGCACTTGTAATAGGTGCTTACTTTCAGTATGATATTATTATTTTTAATTAGATTACAGCACAACAAGAAATTTATTTTTAAGCTTGGCATATATTTATAATTTTAATAGTTTTCTGTATAAACTACCCCCCTGACAGTGTTTTGAATCTTTATGGAGACACACTGTGTCTTGCTAGAAGAGGAAGTGTGATAAAGCTATAGGATGCTCATAAGCTTCAGTGTTTAGTAGCTAAGGTTCTACTAAGTTGCTAATCTTAAATGAAAGACAGCTTGTACTAGTGCATGTTATGCTTGATCTTTTTGCTTATTGGTTCTTGATTTTTAATCTCTTCATTTATTTTTGTTACATGTGCAGTGATGGAAGTAAACATACTCCAATTTAATATTCACAGTAGTATAACACTTTCAAGAGTGCTTTACTGCTGTTTAGACTGTTAGTAACAATGAATGAAGTGTACTGTCTAAACTTAAGCATTGGGTGCCTTGTGTACTCTTCACATTCAATGAGGGGAAAGGTATTGGTATATGAGTTGATACTGTTGATTGAATATGTTATACCAACCGTACACATTCATGTGTGTGTTTGGAAATATGTGACATGGTAATGGATTTTGCATTTGTTCCTGTAGTATTAAGCAGTGACACAATGCAGTATCAAGATCAGAACCATTTTGAGACATGTATTGGATTTTAAATAGTATATCAGGAATATTAGAATGTCATGGATACATAGGCAATGTAAATTTTCAGTAATGTATGTCTATGTCGGTATGTGATCCCATAAAAATTTCATGTGTGAAGAGAAACAGAAAGTAAATTATGTCTGTATCATAACCATTGCTTCAGTTTAACTCTTAATGTTTTTGTTAATAGCTAATTATTGGGAACTTTGGACTGAGCTATGAACAGAGTAAGACGCAGATGGCGCTCTGGGCCATCCTGGCTGCACCGCTTCTCATGTCTGTGGATCTGCGCACAATCAGACCTGAGTACAAAGCCATTCTCCAGAACAAAAAGATCATTGCTGTAGATCAAGATCCCCTTGGCTATCAGGGGCGTAGAATATATAAGGTGGGTGCATGATCTAGAGCAGTTATTGTTAAGTAGACATTGCTTCCACTGTAGAATGTGTGCAGCCTATGGAGTTATGGGGTGGTCTCCAGAATTGGATGTGATGAACATGCCACCAAAGAATGGTCTTTTTGGATGTGGGAATGGAATGCATAACCCTTAACCATAAGGAAGTCTTTTGCTGTTATTCTAATAAAGAAACTTCAGACCAGGAGTGGATTTGTTGGCACCACTGAAATGTAGAGAGATTTGAGATTCTCATAGCACTGTTGCAGAAGGTTCAAGTGTTCTTGAAAAATTCTGTGTCTTTAAGCAATAGTTCCTGGTGTTTCAAAGGAACCTAGTTCCTTCATCTGTACAGTCATGTGGTCTAGACCATCTGGACTGCTTGACACTGAAAGATGAAGGCAGTATGATGATTCTTTGAAGAGGTGGGAACTATGTACCTTGCAGCACACACCATCACATCCAAGAAGACTTGATTCTTCGGATATAGCCATGTAGCTTTTAAAAGCAAAGTATAGGTTGTGTCATGTGATTTTAAGCTGCGAGTTTGTCTTATGCCAGTTGATTATCCATGGTTGCATAATTCTGAGCTTCTTGGGTCTTTAACTTAAAAGTCCATAACAAGTGAATGAAATCTTGATTGCATTTTTGTTCAGGATACAGACTGATGTTGTGAGAAAAACAAATCATTATTTATATGAGAATGTTTATGGGTTGGAATATGACATTTACATGTTTTTAGTACAAAGTGCGTGGAGTAAATGCATACGTAAGAGACTGAAAGTATCTTTCTTTGTGTTTGACCTCAAAAATGGCAGATTGGTTTGTTATGAAGTTTTGTGTTGAAGGTTGCATTAAAGGTTGCTGGCAAATTTGCAGTGGAATTCAGTTTGCAGTAAATGAACATCAACACCAGTGAGATTTGGAGGAACAGATTTTGAAAATAGTTTCATTGGAGTAATTAACTAAAATATGGCTGTATGTCTTGTATTTTGTTGTTATCCACTATTGGGTCACAGCTTTCTCACTACTTCCATTTGAGTATGATAAAGTTTCTTTATTTGCAGCACAATGGCATTGAAATCTGGGCGAGACCCATTACACCAGTCTATCAGAATTTCTTCTCATATGCTGTGGCCTTCGTGAATCGCCGCACAGATGGCACACCATCTGATGTTGCTGTGACTTTAAGAGAACTGGGCCTAATGAACCCAGGTGGCTACAGTGTTGAGGTAACATATTTATAATTGTAGGCAGTGTGTGGTATTGTGTAACATCCTGTGACAAGGATAACTCTCCAGAATTTCTTGGCAGAAATTAATATACATGATGAAGGGTCTACAGATGTCGGCTCAGTTCACAAGTCAGGCAAACAGTCTACGTGTCAGACATTGCATCACAAGAGAAAGTGTACATATCCATGCTGCTGTAGTTATGTTTTGCTCTTATCTTTTCCCTACTTGGTGATGTTCAAAACATCACTGCCCTTTCAAGGTAAAGTTACCCCTCTCCACACAATGAAGGCATATAGGGGGAATGAAGGTCTAACACCACTCATTCTTAATCTCAGCAGCACATCCTAGCTGCTTTGTCCACAGAGAAAGAATTTATAGTACCCATCATATAGGAGGCTGGCTGGGCCTCGGAGCTGGCATGGATGTTTTGCAGAAGAGTATCTTGCCCTTGCTGGTAATCAGACTGTGGGTCTTCCAGCCCTTAGCCCAGTCACTATACTGGCTGCACTATCTGAGATATTCCCTCATACCCAGCCCAGTTACAAATTTTCCTTTAGCATCAGCATAGAAATAAAAAAAAATGACTGGGAAGGAATATTAATGTATACATCTTAAGATTTTTTCTTGCCATGAATGAGCACACAAGTGGGTTTTTTGAGCCCTGTGGCCAGAACATCTCGTTGATTACTGTGTAATAAAATTACATTCTTAAATCCAGGTGCATTTGTTTGTGTTTTTAATAAGCATTATGCATATTATAAGTTGCATTCTAGTTGTTCTTCATTCAACAGGATCTGTATGAAGATGTCAACTATGGGGTCTTAACACCACTGACTAAGATAAAGGTGAAAGTAAATCCATCTGGTGAGTACATTTTCAGACATAAGTATCACCATATCTTCTTGTGGATTGTTTAAATCAAATTAAAGACTAGAATTTGATATTAAAATGTTTATGTCATTTGACTGATGGGCAAAACTCACATTTGAAAACTGTGGCATTGTACCAGATCAGTAATACACGATCAAAGCCTGGTGTTCTGCCTGCCTGATTGTGTGATATTTCAAATACAGCGCAATTTTGTGTTCATATTTAATCTCTGAAACTATACACATGCTGAAGACAACCCAGGTAAGTCATAAAATGTATTTATTGTATATTAACACTTAATTCCAGCATATTGAATTGTACATTGATGTCAGAATACAGTCACTGGAAATTTCAGTACAGGTACATCGTTATTAGTAATGAAGTACTTAAACACAGGTTGTTACAAGTTAAACGTAGTAGTAAGTTGCATTTGAAGATGCAAGTCTTCTAGGCTGTGATCACAAATAGTTACCCATCTGGAGTTCAGTATGACACTGACATTCTCCTTACAAGCCTTGAAGCTTTCATGGTGACAGAATTTAATGAAATATTCTCAGGCTGACAGCTGTGTCAAGAGGTGAAGGTTTTCTGACATTTCAGGGACTGACTGTGTCCCCATCTGCAGGGTGTTGCTGGTGGTTTGGTAGAACCAAAACTGGTGCTGGTTCTACCAAACCACCAGCAACACCTCGAAGATGAGGACAGAGGCAGTGTCTGAAATGTTAGAAAACCCTCACCCTTTGACATGGTTGTCTGCCCAAGAAAATTTCAACACATTCTCCTTACCCACAGGCTGTTAGTGCAATGTGAAGGAAGGGTTACGCCCTTCACCAATTCCTTATCTTGCAGTCACATATGTACAGTGGTTTGATAATTAAGTGCACTGACACTTCTGCCAAGTGGTTCCATTTTGAAGCCAGTTTGGATGACCCGTTTTCCACACATGTTCTGGCTGTATAGCAGGAGGTAAACAGCTGTGATGTGTAGACACAACCAAGATTCAGGGTCAGATTTGGGGGAGGTGGAAAGGACTCATACTGGCAACACACTTGTACAAGTTGACATAGCATCATGTTCATTGGTACTGCTGTGAAAACCTCAAATTTTGCAAGTTTTGTATGACAACAATAGTTTGTAATACAACCACAGTACCTCACAGTTTATCTCTTTCTGTTGGAATGTTCTGACTTTGTTACACTGAAATCTTGATGTAACAAAATTGTGTGGATGACAAAAGTATGTTTGTTATGGTAATGGCATTACACTGAAACTTGGTAATTTCAAAATGGTAGTTACAAACACACAAAAAAAATGGTAAGATAAACCTTCCGTGTTTATTTGGTAAAAAAAAAAGTCCAAAATTTTTATTGTGCATCTGTCTTAGTAATTACTTCTCAGAAGATTTGTGGAAAATATCATTGCTTTCCAGTATGCTGTCTGGAACATATTTCCTTGTCATTTCAAAGTGCCAAAGACTTTGTGCTATGTTGGAAATCTGTGGCAATGTGCGCTTCGCTCGAAGTCTGTTAGGCTTGTAACATACGCAAGTTGATTTTTTGATGTAAGGAAGTGACTAAGTGAAGTTATTTTAACCTTTATGCAGTGAAGTACACTGTCATATGGAAAGGTAATGTGACTTAATTTTAGGTGTAATGGAAAGGTAATGTGACTTAATTTTAGATGTATTTCAGGTGTTTCCAGGTCGTCGTAAAGCATTTCGCTGTGAATGGGTAACGAACTTTTGCATTATAACCCAGCGAATAAACACTGCTAATACCAAACCTGGTCACAGGACATACTCATGAACTAGTTCAGCCAGTTTGTCTTGTTTGTTGAAACATACTTACATCAGATCTGTGACTGGGTACAAAAAGCTTGAAGTTGGTTGATGTAATAATCTTGTGCAGGTGTGGTGATTTTGCGTGCCGATGTCCAACCTGGACGACCATTTGTTGCGACCCAGCAGACACGGTTCGACCCATATCAGGTGTTCCATTATAGGCCAGCTGGACTGTAAATGACTAGTTGATATGCCTTACAGTGAGGTGCTGGTTGATAATTCTGTTTTTCATGAACTGAGGCAAGTACAACATAACAGGCTGGATTGATTGCATGTCAAATTCTGCATAAGTGTGTGGGCTGCAAGCTGAAGTTACTGGTTTGAGCCTTGTGTGGTCATTAGTGTTGCACACTTGTAATAGCTGATTTAATATAGGTACTATGCAAAGTTGCAGCCTGCAGACCAACAGTAATATTCTGTGCCTGCCCCATGGACTTCATGGGTCAGCACCTGTAACATTGTTATTGAATGTTACAATATAAACAGATATTAAATATAATCGACTTTCATTGTTATTCAGAACATTTTCCATTTTCTGATCATGTTATGCTATCCCAGACTTTTCACTGACAGGGGGAATTTGGCACCAGAGTTTTCAGCAACCATTTCGTCTGTCTTCAAGTTTTAGCACCAGATAGAAGGACTCTTCTAAGATGGAGACAAGGGTCCCACACAATGTTTGTATCTGCTAAACTACACAGTTTAAAATCTCTCACTGCTGTGAGGGCCTTAGATATCACATATTTTCTGTGTTAATGTACAGTAAACATTATGAACATTTTTAGTTTATGTTGGTGACACAGACTGTATAAAATATTGCAGTCCTCACAAAGAATCAAAACCAACTTGTTGCACAATACTCCTTTTTATTTGTAGTTATATCTCCAGTATGTTTCAGCCAGATTTACTGGCCATCTTCAGGGAGTCATATGCAGCAATGTTTCAACTTAGAATTATCTCATTTGGTTACACAACTGTTGTGTAACCACATGAGATAATTCTAAGTTGATGTGTTGGTATGAAAAGGAAATAAGTGATCTGTAGATATGTACAGTTTCCAAATGCATGTGACAGGAAATAGCAATTTAAAATTCAGGAGATAGAGATACTGTCACATTTTCAAGGAATTGAGTGTAGATCTAGCAGCTCAGATTTGTGGCAGGAGAAACATCATGCTAAACCTGCTGGACAAATTGATTTCCATTTTGTTTGTTCCTTTGACTGAGAATAAAGATCTCTGGCTTTGCTGAAGAAACCATTCAGTAAGCTGTATGTGTGATACAGAGTAGGAAGCCAACTTTTCTGCTGTGCTGCCATATTTTATAGACGAGTGTCAAAGTGCAGACCTGCTGCTAAGAAGCCCTATCACCTTTAGAAAAAAATTTCTCAACATATGGTGGAACTCTAGTCTTGAAATACTCTAAATTTTTCTTTGACTTTTTTCATTCACTTCTTGTCAAGAGTGTGTCCTTTATAAGTAAAGATCACACATTTACAACTCTGGAAGTCTAGAAGGCCACAACCTGCTAGTTAGCAACGTTTCACTGATTACCTCTTCTAGGGCAGTCAGTGACAACTTTTCTGTGTGTGTTGTGACCTTGTCCTGCATGAAGTAACCATACATCATTCTCTTTTTATGTTATTTTTCTAAAGAATTATGTCACAATTAACCATATGTATTGTGTGAAATTATTACTTTCTCAAAAGATGTTGGCACTAGTCACACACTGTACACAACAGACTCCAGTGTTAATGTCATGCTGAGGAAGTTGTGGAATCCATAGGGTTTTTCAGAACACCAGTATCTGTTATTCAGGCTGTTTACATTTTCACTTAATGTGAAGTCCATTTGCTGCTAATTCTTGAAACCACCTGCAGTGCCAGCTTCTTACTTCCCCACAGTAAGGAAAGAGTTTTTGTGTAACACTAGTTTTGTATGGGCTTTACTTTAAAACTTTTATTGCCCTGTGAGCTGAGGAATTTGATACCACTCTTTGAACAGCCAACTGGCAAAAACATTTTCTGGTACTTGTTTCTATTCAAGTGCCAGATTTTTGTATTTTCATTTTGTACTGCACTGAACCTCTTGTTTGCAATGTTTCACTATTCTGCATGTCATTTTTGTACATGCCATTGTTTATGGGGCGATATTATTCACAATAGTGTCTTATTTACCAACTGATGCACAATAGAGTTGCTTTAAAAGAATATTAAAATTTACATTAAAACAGCTCCTACATGTTTCGGTTTAATCACCATCATCAGGGGGCGTATTATTTGAGCTTTGCTAAAGTTATAAGTTATTAAAATTAAAATAATCAGTTTTAATGTAAATTTTAATATTCTTTTAAAGCAACTCTATTGTGCATCAGTTGGTAAATAAAAGACTTTGATGGCATCAAGATACATGGTACAACAGTGAAAAATTATTCATAGAACTTTCCGTGACTTTCTTTCGTGATCCATTGTAAAATTATTGCAGATATTTCCATTGTTAATGGACTGCATTACATTTGCTCAGTTTATCAGTGACAGTAACACAATTGCAGAGTCAGCAAACAAGCCTAAACACACAGAGGTTGTGTTCTATTATACTTGAGGACATGATTACATTTGCTTCAATGTATTGTGTTGCTGTAGCGTAACTTGTGCGCTGAGTTCACAGTGAAGTTTTCTGACATGTGGTTCCTGTGTGTATGGACATAACTGTCAGTTTCACTTGTAAAAGAAGAATACAGTCTGCCTGTTACAAAGTGTGTGTTGAATTCTAGGAAAATCGTATGTTGTAAAAGAAGTGCATTCCACAGACAATTATATAGAAATAAATGGTTTAGTGAGTGAATGCTGCACTGAAACTAAAATGACATTGTTCAAGAAAGGTTGCTGTAGTCATGTGTTATGTTTTCTTTATGATTCTAATATGATCAGAACATAATCAGAATGTTTAAGTGGCTAAGAATGAGTCAGTTTTGTTTTGGAATTTGGTGGAAAGATTTTGTGAGGTTTAAAGTGGTCACTGTATCACAAAGTAATTATCATTCTTGTTGTTTTGTTGCTCTTGTTGTGTTGTTCAGGAGTGCAGTTCTACTGACTGCACCATTGTGTCTTTCATTGTGGTCATTCTCTTTCATCTTGTCAAGGTCCTGTTTGATCAGCTGCAGTGAACATATTAAACTACATACTGATTATAAGATCGATTCTTCCTTGTTGTTTTTTTTTTTTGGCTTTGTCATCATCGTCATCATCATCATCATCACTATCATTGCCACTAACATCTACGTTCTACCATTAACTTGTTAGTGAGATGTGGGATGTTCCTTGATTACAGGGGGTCATGTTGCTGAGGTTTTTTCAGGCACACAGCTTTGAATCTCATCCTGTAATGTTTGCTTTTCCAAGTCCTTGAACATAACCTCAACTCCTCATATGCATGTGCTGGCCTTACTCTTGACTGCTGAGTAATTCATGAGTGACTACAGAGAGACGGGGATGACCAGGAAAATTTAGTCTCAGCGAGGTTTTATGTGCATTGAAAATTCTGTTTTGGAAGGAGGGTCAACCTTGGGTGTTGGACTCTGTGACAGGCCTGTGATTGAATTGAAACGTCTGAGATAAGTGATTTGATGTCTGGATTTGCAAGCAAATGTCTGCCTCCCAGTCTATTTTTTGGGGCTTGGGAGAGTATGGTGTTTATCAATATTCTGATTGAGGCTGTAATCTGTCTGGCTGCCCTGTGCATCAGTGGAGTTTCTTTTGATAAGACTTCCAAGTATGTGAATTTTTTTTCATTTTGATATCAGAAGAAAGTTCTTTTATACTGTCAACAGTTGTGCTCTTTGTTGTTTTTTTATTTATGTAAGAATGGGATGATATCAGGAGTTTTAATTTCAAGAAGCTACTTGGTTTTCAATGAAAAAGAGATTATGTCACTGAAAGTGGGCCCTCTAGTCAAATAACATTAAATGTCCAAGACAGGAGCACCTACCTTCATCTTCCCTGAATCTTTAAACTTGTTGTTTGTTTAAGATTTTTTCCTTCCACAACACAAGAAAAGTGAAAGTATGTATGTGATGCAGTAGGTTAAGGATATCTGCTATGGAAATATTTCTTATCACTGTCTGTGTCATTTTTGTTAAAGGATCTGTCTGTGTAGTTAGGACATTACAGGCCCCAGGGAACAGCTATCCTTACATGTTTTTAATAGTGTTTCCTGAATTCCTCCTGCAAGTGCCAGAATAGTACCTTAAATATGCCATGACCATCTCCTTCCACATCCTTTTCAAGTCATTCTACCATTCAAAACTGTATAGTCACAATTATAGATACAATGTTTACATAAACACAATGGGTACATTTTGGGAAGGAAACTGGGTACAATGCTTGCACCAAAGCAGTTGCGTTGGTCTACTGATTAATCACCATTATCTTATTAAGTGAGTGTGAGCTTTAAAATATACAGATTTAAAAGATGCTATGGATGTACAAGGTGTATATAAATTATATTTTTAAATCTACTAATGAATAAAAACTTTAATAAAAAAAAACATTTACACGCTGTTTTTGTGCCATCTGTGAAAGAAATCCTCAGAGTTTCACTGAGTACCTGGAAGATGGTAATGCGCTTTGTTTTTGACTGCACTGCATCTGTATATGTGAATGTGTGAATCATCAGCTCATTTGTCATGAACTGCAGCAGAACGCACAGTGAGTGGAGTGGTTTATCAATATGAAATTGAATGTGCAGGTTCAAAATAATTTCTGAGCAGTGTATCACATGATGCCACCATCCATAATATGAGTATGTGTTTGTGCAACAAAGATTTGGGGCATTCACATATGTCTGATGAAAATTTCAAACATATGTGAGGTCTTTGTCTGTGGTCTTTGCAAGTCAACATGAGCTGCAACACAGTGACACTGCACTGAACAGTGCATGGGGTGTTACAAAAATCTGTATGCCTGTAAGTTAACAAATATTGTGTACAATTATGCCAGGTGGTTGAACAGCACATAAGGAAGCTGCAGTGAGTATGCTTGAGAAACTGGTCAAAGACAAATTTCTAAGGAAAGCCATATTCTCTAATGAAGCTGCATTCCACTTTTCAAGAAAGGTAAACGAAGTATTCACATTGGCAGGTCAGAACACCCTTATGCTACAGTGGGACACATTAGAGACGACTGCAAAGTTAATGTGTGGGGTGGCCTGCTGCATTATATTTGAATCATGCCAGAGTAACTGTGACATCTCCCAGTTACTTGGATGTGCTGAAAACTTTTATCCATGTGTAATTACAAGGTCTGCAGCCTGCTGTATTCTTCCAGCAAGAAGGCGCATCACCACACCAGACCTTGTTTGTACATTTCTTAATCAGCATGTCGCAATTGTTCATGCATCTCTTAACGTTTCCCAAAGTAATGGATTGGTCATACTGGTCCCATCTTTCAACCACCAGATCACCAAATATCGCATCCTTAGATTTTTTCCTGTGGGGATACACAAAGGACTGCATGTACCAGACTCTGGTGGCCAGCATAAAAAATTTGAAAAACAGACCTGAAGCTGCTATTGCTTCAGTTAATGTTGACTGGCTGCAGTGTGCATGGATGGAGCCTAATTATGCTTGGACATTGACTGTGTATAATTTTCAGAACAAACTTTTCTGTCTCTTTGCTCTAGCCAAGGGGTGACTGCTTGTTTCATGTCTGCCTCTGTTACAAATTGCTTGCCTGCCAGTTGCTGCTTGATCAGCCCAAAGAGATAGAAATCACTGAGCCTCATAAAGTGAGTTGGACTTGTGATTAGTTACAGCAAAGTTGTTAGAGGGTGTGGATCACTCACCCAACAGTCTGATTTTGCACTACCAGATGGCAGCACACCATTGGCTGCAGTAGAGTGTGGTTAATGCATGACATCAGAAATTAGTTTTGTCTGGTTTCTGTGGTAGCCCTGTTTTGGTACAGTAGCACATTAATATTGTGACAGCCTCTCATATGATTGGTACATGACTGTTTTGTAGTAAAACTGCTTGCATGTTCAGTTCGCAGTAGAGTAAAGCTCAAACTGTGCTGGTGATCCAGATAAAGAGAAAACAAATTCTGTAACTTTCACAAGATATGGAAGAGGAAAATTCTGTTTAGTGAAATGTTTTTTTGAACTTTCTGATCCAGTTCCCTCCATTGCTGATACTTTCTCTCTCCTGCCTTTTTGAGTAATGAATGTCCTTGCCCCAAGATATCCCCATCAAATAATTGAGGAATATTAATTTGGAACTGTACCACTGTCATATTCACCAGTTCTGCCTGAATTTCAGCTGCAGCCCACTTCACATAATTTTGACTTAACCAGCTGAAGGGCTGTCTGCAGTACAGTTCTGTTCTCACATTTCAATGTAACTTAAGCATGTTACATTAAAGCAAGACTTTTCCTGTGACCTCTTTAGCGGCAATATTTCTGGTTTCTTCCAGTTCTTTAAACAACATTTTAGGTTTCTGGTTATTATACTTGACATTTCTTCTGCCTTCCAAGCTTGGTTGAAGTTTATGGAGTTCCATGGCATCCCCCATTGCAGTAAGAAATTGTGACTTGAAAATACAGATTTTGTGAAATTACGAGTATGTTCTGTTAACTGGTAAATAGTTATGGATGTTGCTGCTGTCCTATGCAAATATATCGTGTCATGGGCTGCTTAATTAGTTTCTTCTTTAAAGTTACATTGTATTCTGAGTGAAATTTGGTATATGGAAAATGACTGGTATGTGATATGGGTCCATGATATCAGAGACATCCGAAATGTGATGGACATTTTGGTGAACGACATCATGTCAGCGTTCTCCACAGGCAAGTAATGAGTGTGACTGTATGATACTGAAATTGAAAATGGAAGTACAAGGGTTTTGAGAAGAACTACGTTATGTTCCATGGACTTTAGTTCTATGGATTGTCTGTCACTTATTTGCTACTGCTATATGGCTACTGTATTTTTGGATAGGACTTCGAGCTGTGCATTCCATACATATTCTGTACATCCTAAGTTCTGTGAAATGTAATGCATGCTCTGGGACCTTCACATTGTTGTTGATCAGATTATCAATTGTCTTGGATTGACATGTCAGTTTGTCAGTTGCTAATTATTTGCTGTCGTGGAGGAGCTTGTCTCCATCTCCAGAGCATTTCAAGCTCTGAAATGTGTGTAACTAATTGCCAATTGATACAATATCTATAAAGGCGAAATATCGCACTGCCGCCATTTTCGTAATTGTTGGCTTGCAAACAATATAATATGTATGTTTATTTCTTGTCTATGTGGATGAAGGTGAAGTGGGACATTTGTCTTTGCATACTTTGTTTTTCCCTTCTCATTGTCATTCCACTGATTCTCTGCACTCATATTCATTGATTTATCAACAACACTATTTAACTAACTCCATGGAGCAGAATCCTTCCTGAGAAGCTAACAGATCCTCAGCTAGTTAGGGAAGCCCCCACATTTATGGAAACTGAAGGTTCATTACTTCATATTCAAGGACCCACCACCTGTCCCTATCCTCAGCCAGATCAATGCAGACCATGGCCCCATCCCAATTCTTGAAGATCCATTTTGATATTATTATCCCATCTACACTTAGGTCTTCCAATTACCTTTTGTTCAGATTTTCCCACCAAAACCCTGTATGTACCTCTCTTCTCCCTCATCCGTGTGACATGCCCTGCCCATCTCATTATTCTTGTTTTCATCACCTGATGCTATATAACCTTAGCAGCTGACTGCATTGTTTAATAAACCCATCTGTCTCTACAGACTTCCACATGCTTAGATCCAGTGTAGTATTAAATGGAAACTCGAAACTAAAGACAAATCTTGCACGGTCACTGCACTACTACTTTATGTTGTGCAAATGTTCTACAGAGGAATTTAAAATTAGACTCAGCTTTGAGTCCTGGGACTGTGTTTTTGGTAATAATGATAACATTGATGTTGATTTATTGTTCAGTGCATTTCTTGACCATTACCTAAGGATATTTTACACTAGTTTTCCCCTCCAAAAAATGATTGAGAGACACGATAATAAGTCCTGGATAACAGCTGGCATAAAAATTTCTTGTAATTGAAAAAGGTAATTTTATTTACTCAGTATGGACAGCAATGACACTAATCTAAAATATTATTGCAAACAATTTTGTAAAATTTTGACAAATGTTATCAGAGAAGCAAAAATGTCTATATATCATAATCAAATTATTAATTCCAACAATAAAATGAAAACAACCTGAGATATTATAAAATCAGTATCAGGTAGACAAAATGAACACAAAACTAGTAAATACCAAAACTCTAATAAATCTTTTACCAATATAAAGTTTAATAATCCATCAATTAGAGAGATTACAAGAATCATGAAATCCCTGAAATTAAAAATTCACTTGGCTATGATGAAATCTCTACAAAAATATTAAAAGTCTGTGCTTCCTTCATCATTTATCCCTTAAATAATGTATCATATTAAATCTATTCTATCAGGAATCCTACCTACCTGATTAAAGTATTCTGTAGTGAAGTCACTGTAAAAGGAGGATGACAGGAATAATGTGACCAATTATAGACCAATGTATGTACTTACTAACCACCTTTTCTAAAATCCTTGAAAAGATCATATATGACAGACTCATTAAACATATTCAGATTAATAATATTCAGGGAGAGGAACAGTTTAGTTGTAGAACTTCATCATCAACAGAAAAAGCTGCTTTTAAATTAGTTGACGAAATACTAAATGCGCTTAACCATAAAATGATGGTTGGAGGTATCTTCTGTGACTTACAAAAAGCTTTTGACTGAGTTAATCACAACATTTTATAATGTAAATTAAGAGTTTTATGGAATAACAGGAACAGCATACAAACTAATTAAATCTTGATTGAGGGAAGATACCAAAGAGTGGTTTTACATAATGTTTCTCTTGACTCCTGTTCTAACTGGGGTGAAATAAAACATGGTGTCCCTCAAGGATCATTACTTGGTCCACTACTTTTTTTAAATTTACATTAATGACTTACCTAAAATTTCAAGTGATGACTAAAATTGTCCTACTCACAGATGACACTAGCATAATTATTACTAACTCCAACCCTACACACTTTAAAGACAGTGTAATTAAGATCTTTCAAGGTATAAAAACCTGGTTTAGTACCAATTTATCACTGAATATTGACAAGACACACTTTATGCAATTTGTAACTAAAAATAGTTCCTTAATTGATTTATATATTACTGACCAAAAAAAAGCTAATATTTTTAATGCAAAATGTCTTGGAATAATACAGGATAACACACTCACTTGGAAGACCCATATAGATATGTTTATTCCGAAATTGAGTTCGGCATGTATTGCAATTAGAGCAGTTAGACTTATTTGTCCCAAAAATCACTGAAGATGGTATATTATTCCTACCTCCACTTGATTATGATGTATGGATGAATATTTTGTGGAAACTCATTACAGTAAGAATGTTTCTAGATTAAAAAAAAAACCTCTTAGAATCACTATGGGGATTAGAAATAGAGTATTGTAGGGAGCATTTCAGGAAATGAAAAATATTACCATTACAATCCCAATATATATTATAACTCTCACTTTTGTGATTCACAACAACAATTATATTAAGCTCAATTCCGAGATACGTAACATCAGTATTAGGGCTAAATGTAATGTACATCAACCACAATCTCATTTGACAACCCACTAAAGAGGAACATACCATTTTGGAGTTTAGGTATTCAATTATTACCAAAACAGATAACGGATTTTTCCTATAATACAAAACTGTTTAAATTGACTTAAAAAATTTATCTGTACTTCAATTCATTTTATACTTTGGAGGAATACTATAATTATTATAAGAATTAAAACCTTTAATAATGATATATAATTGTGTGTGCACATTTTGATAAATCAACTGGACTATAACTTTTGCCTATTTTAAGTAATGAGTCATTTATGGTTACATAGACACAATCTTACTAAGTGGACCGATTTTGAATGTTATATGTGAACATTAATGTTAAAATATCATACTCATCTTTCTCAAAGTTATACTAATGTATACATGATGACTAGTTCTGTGTTGTATGTAGAACCATTACATGTACATTCATAAAGTTCTGCATCCATGGGCGTTGTTAACCATTATGGATTCATTGAACAAATAAAGACATTATAAATTATTATGTTAACAGAATCCCATTGAAGATTTATTGCTGTACACAATTTCAGGCCATAAAGTAGCTGTTACTAGGTTCGCTGCTACCTTACTAATTAGCATGTCTTGCGCATTGTTACTGTATATTGTAAGTAGAGCAAATGTGAAGCTCCTGTGACGCCATGAAGATAGCGGACGCGGAGGTATAGTTCCGCTCATTCTAAACCTTGGCACTAGTCAGAGGTGGGTGGTCACGCTCACTCCCCGAGCACTTTAGACCCGGGAAAAAGCCTCCGTTATCCATTGAATAGGCTAGGTGGGGTCCAGAGCTAGTATGGGCGACTTCAAAAAGAGGAGTCTCTTGTATCTATCGGGAATCTAAGCATGATTATCGGTCGTTGAACCCAAGTATTTTCATTTGCAGAGAGTAAGGACCTGAGAAGTAGTGTGTCCCTGACATACTGGGATGTTCCGTGGGTGAGGGAAGGTTGTAGACTGATCCACGGTTATGGAGGACCGGAATAAATGTACCTGAAGAAAGCTTGGCAATTGCATAACTCTCAGCCACAAACCAATAGAATTATTTGTGAATCAAGTGGTTTTGTTTACATTTTGTTTAAAGTATGTGAACTGAGATGACAGGCTGATCAGTTAGGGTAATAAACTGTTTACAATTTTCCGGTTTATTTTCATTTTGGTGTAGCTTCCCACACGATGGTAAACTTCATAATCACCGCCTTTAAGAACTTCAAATCATGCAAAATACAGTAATTATGTGTTTCAAGAGTTTTCGCTTCTGTAAGAAGATTTTCGAAATATATTTGCAATGCACGATCGTCAAAATTGACAGAAATCGTACAGTGCGCAAAAATATTCCCCCTACATATCGATTTGGTGAGTGTCTGCGGTGCACTTTCATATAAAGGATTTAAAAAATGGTACTTTTTAACGAATGTTTCGTATAATGTTAATAGGTGTGAGGTATATCAATGTTTTACAACATGACAAATAGCACGATGTGAAAGGCGACGTCGTTGCGTTTAGTTTAGTTTAGTGTATTTCCTTTTTTTGTTACATTTATAACATTTGGACCCGTCAACTGCATAATACAAATATTAGCACTTATATAATTTACGTCTATCACAAATCACTTAACAATTCATTATTTAAAAAGGAATCTCTTAATCCCTCTACCATTTTTTCTCTACATCCATTTGTATATCACACATTAATTTATTCTATTACTAATAAAAATATTCTTCAAGTGTATACAATAGTTTGTTCCATAAGAATTTTTTTACTTCTTTTCTAAACTGGTTAAAATCATCTACATTGTTTAAGTTCTGTAGACAGATAATTAAACAATTTAATCCCCATATTCATCACACTTTTTTGAAACGAGGATGTTCTGCACAGTTGAATGTGTAGGTAATTTTTCCTTCTAGTATTGTGTTCATGTATCAGAGAGTTTTCCCTTATACTTCCTCTGTATTTCTTTGTATAACATAATACTTCTAACACATACAATGATATCACTGTAAGGATTCTTAGTTCCTTAAATTTCTGTCTACATGATTCACACTTTTTCAGGCCTATCATCATTCTTATCACCTTTTTTTGTATCCTAAGTATTTTTATACTTTCTTTTGACCCTCCCCACACTACTATACCATATCTCATCTTTGATCGAAAATGAGCAAAATAAATATTCCAAAGCACATAATTACTTACAGTATGCTTCATAACTTTTATCATATAATAAGTTTTACTTAAACCACTACACAGAAACTTAATATGTGCATGCCAGTTCAAATTATCCATAATATGAATACCTAAAAACTTCACTTCAGGCTTGTATTCAATCTTGAAATTTTGAAAAAAAATATTCAGTTTCAAAGAAGCCTGTGAATGACTAGAATGAAAGGACATTGCTACTGTTTTTGTATTATTTACTACAAGATCATTCTCAAGAAGCCACCTCTCTAGTTGCTTTGTGATTACAGATAATCTAGTTTGTAATTCCTCTTCATTTTTTCCACTGACTAATATATTTGTGTCATCAGCGTATAGAACCAATTTTGCTTCTTTAATCTGGCTTGGTAAATCATTTATGTACAACAAAAA
>Ga0209629_10000473_pt1 | contig 22063 bp, 23 predicted proteins | sample TergutCu122P5_FD_187286 | JGI IMG/M metagenome (GOLD analysis project Ga0209629, IMG submission 187286) | Cubitermes ugandensis P5 segment gut microbial communities from Kakamega Forest, Kenya - Cu122 P5 (SPAdes) (version 2) | ecosystem: Host-associated > Arthropoda: Insects > Digestive system...
GACACGCTTGACATTTCCGACACAATCAAAATTCCGCTTTCGCAGTTGGAGTTGAGTTATGTCCGGAGTTCCGGCCCCGGAGGTCAAAACGTCAACAAAGTGTCGAGCAAAGCGGTACTCCGATGGAACGTCGCGGCAAGCGGTCTGCTCGAAACGGACGCATTGCGGCGTCTGGCCGTTTCTTTCCCGGCGCACCTGACCAAAGAAGGGGAACTCGTCATCACCAGCCAACGGTCGCGGGATGCCGTCAAAAACAAAGCAGATTGTTTCGCGAAGCTGAAAGCGATGATTCTCAAGGCCATCACCAAACCGAAACGCCGGATTCCGACCCGCCCGACCAAAGGCTCCGTCGCACGACGGCTCAACGACAAAGCGAAGCAGTCGCAAAAGAAACAAAACAGAAAAATCCGGCACGACGATTAAAGCGCAGAGTACAAAACTCCGGAAGTGAAGCGCAGCGCAATTTCCGGGTTTCACGCAACGACCGGATCATCTCTTCATTCCGACGATTGCTTTTGTTCAGGCAATTGTTCCAGTTCTTGCAACGGAGATTGACCATTTGACACAACAGGTTTGGATAATGATCCAGCGGGTTTGAGTATCTCACGGGTTGGATTGACTTCCCATTCGAAAGGGCCGGTGACGGGGATGGCCTGCTGGCGGATATGAATTTGTGCGGAAGGATGAACATACCACAAATTCAACACGACAAAAAGAACGGCAAGCAGCCCCAACGCCATGATCAGCGAGCAGCCGCAGCCGATTGCGATTCCTGCAATCAGGCGACCCGACCCCGATTGCGTTGCGGAAGGATGAGTATTGTCAGTTGACATGATTTTTTCTCCGTAATATTTGGGCAATGTAATTTTATCTCTGCGATTCATCGAATATTGTTCAGTCGTTCGATCAGGGTCGCGCTGGTAAACATCCCGCGAAGCACGATCGGGTTCGTTTTGTTCTCCGGCGTGAAAATCGCGACGACCGGCACTTGTTCGCCGCCAAGCTGGTTGAGCATGTCCGTGATTTCCGGGTTGCGGTACGTCCAGTCCGCCGTCAAAATCACGCCGTTGATCTCGTTCAGTTTCGCGGTCACTTCGTTGCTGTGCAATACGGTTCGTTCCAGCACTTTGCAGTTGAGGCACCAGTCGGCGGTGAAATCGACCAGCACGACTTTCCCTTTCGCGAGTTCTGCATCGATTTTCGCACGAATCGAATCATGACGGGTCGCCCAGCGGTCGAGCTTGCGCTGCATGGCTCCCTGCAATGTGTACGGATTTGGAGTCACGGGGAACGACACAACCAGCACCGCAGCAAAAACAAGCAACGCGATGCTCCACGCGGTGAGCCGCTCCGAAGTTTTTGCGGTAAACGAAAGTCGCCCGATCATCCAGCAGCCGAACCAAACGGCGAACATGAGCGCAACCGTCGGCACACCGGCATAGGGAGGCAAAAAATACAGTATCCAAATGACCGCACCCAAAAGGACAAATCCCATTGTTTTTTTGAATGTGTCGAGCCACGGCCCCGGTTTTGGCAAAAAGCGGAGAAGTTCGGGAAACGCCCCGATCACGAGATACGGGAACGCCATTCCGAAACCGATCACGGCATAAGCAAGAAAGACGTAAGCATGATTGCCGCTCCGGATTTGCGAGTCGGCCCAGGTGACCGCGGTGCTGAGGAACGGCGCCCCGCAAGGTATGGCGAGCAGTGTGGTGATGATCCCCTTGAAAAACGCGCCGACACCCCCTTCCTGTCGCATCAGTTGCTGGGATTTTCCGGTTCCAAGAAAGACCGGGGCACGCAATTCCCAAACTTCCATCAAACTGAGCGCAAGTGCAAAAACGACGCAACTCATGACAATGCCGAACAGTTGATACGTGAACATCGTGCTGAGTCCGACGGAAAGACCGGCCAGCACGAGAAAAACGGCGACGATCCCCATCGAAAACCAGACGTTCAGGAGAAATGCCCGCACCCGGTTTTTTCCCGCTTGATCGAAAAACGATACAATTTTAAGCCCAATCACGGGAAAGACGCACGGCATGATGTTGAGAATCAAACCGCCAAGAAATGCCCAAAAAAGTGCATTGCTGACCCCTTCTGCCTTGAAAACCTCCTGTGCTTGCAACACGACCGGCCCGTTGGAAGCATTGTTGGAAGTTCCGGAGGAAACCGCAGAGTAAGCCGCTCCCGGCCAATTCATTTTAAGCTGTGCCGCAACTATTTTGGCACCATTAACTTCCGCAACGGCTTGTGGATCAACATGTGAATCAAAAACGGCGCGAAATTTTTCGTCATTAATGGGGACACACATCCCGCTTTCTCCGGTTTCGCAAATTTGCCCATTATACGAACCTTCAATAACAAGTTGTCCAATGGTTCCCTTGAGAATTTCAATCGGCGCAACCCAAGTGACGTGATCGATATGGGATTCAATCGGCACGTCAAAATATTCCGTCATTTTACTGTCATGCAGCTTAGTCGGCGCAAATGGTCCAATTTGTCGAAACGTCTCGGACGATTGCAAGGTAAAGACGGTCGGAAGCGGCCCCCCTTTCGGCTGCGTCACGGAATAAATGTACCAGTTGGGCGCAAGTTTCACCTCGACAAGCAGATACGCACGATTTGGCAATTCGGGATCAGCAACGATGCGGCTTGACGTTTGCCATTGGTTTTGCTGTCCCTGAAGCGGCGTATCAAAATTGTACAATTCCTGCAATTGAAAACGTTGCGGCGTATTCTGCGCAAAACCGGCAGATTCCCAAAAAGTGAAAAACAGTATTATTATGAGTGTTAATATTACAGCAAGACACCGTTTTATGAGGGATAACAACATGAGTCAACTCATCCGTTGCAGAAGGTGATTGAAAACAGAAACGCATGAACGAAGATAAAATCTTAACATTTTTCTTCCACAAAATCAATTGCACAAAATATTGTGGTGGCGAGAAAAAGTGCAAGACGCCACCATGCCTGCCGATTGCGCCGAAATGCGAAAACTTTATAAAATAGGATGTTTTATTAATTTCGGCGAGATCGGTGATAAACCGAACACGTTTTATTTTTATTTCCAGCACAATAGACTCACGCCGGTTGAAAATTTTGGAAACGGAACACAAGGAAGTTAAAAACTAAAAATTAAAAACTAAAAGTTGGCTTCCTTTCAACTTTTCACTTTTCACTTCCATTGAGGCCGAAGGCTGCCGCCCATACCGGCTGCGGTATCCGGTCATTTTTTCCTCCTGTTTGCATTAATTGTTGATACCCAACCGTATTGATGAAAATGATATTGACCGTTTTTTGGATATGTTGTATTAATGTCGTTGCAAAAAAGTCTCTGGTACTTAAAGCACCGGATAGATTGATCGGAAAACATGAAATCAACATCGAAACCAAAAGGACTGGCAAAACTCTGGCGGGAAATCAAAAGACCGTTTCAGCAAGGGGCGAGTCTGTTAAAAATCAGGAGAAAGAATCCCGCATTTCAAAAACAAAATCGCATTTTGCTCGAGAAAATCAGAAAAATGTCAAAGCAGGGCAATCATGAAAGCCCAGTTGACATTTTATTTGTCACTCCTCCTTATTGGGATGTCTACGGCCCGTTCAGCGCAGTCCCCTGTTTGATCGGCGAACTGAAAAAATACGGCATCAAGTCAAAAAACCTTGATTTGGGAATCATGGTTTTTCATGAAAATTTCAATGAACACCGGCATGAACTTTCAAGATATTTTCTCAGCAAAGAGTTCTATGAAAAACGGGTGCAAGACTACATTGACAAGGATTTTGATTCTTATCAGGAATATCTGGCAAAACTTGAATTTTTAAACGACAAAACGCTGACACTGAGGGATTTTCAAAAGATTTATCCGCAACTCGATTTTATCCAGCAAGGGGTTTTTGATTTTATCGTTCAGAGTGTCATTGACCGTTGTTCCGTCAATATCGACCTGTTACGCGAAGTGGAATTAAACCGGCTGATGGATGAATGCGATTTCCGCGTGATCCTCCAGGCGATTGAAACATTCGGTCTGACGGAATGTTTTTTGAATCTTCCCCCAATCGCGGGAATTTCCATCACCTCGTGTCAGCAATTTGTGCCGGCTCTTGCCATCATCAAGATATTAAAAACCTTCAAGCCGGACATCAAAATCATTGTGGGAGGAAGTTTTCTGGAGACGGTCGGAAAATCAAACCCAAGCGTCATTCGGCAGTTTCTGAAAAACTTTGCCGACTTTGGCGTGATCGGCGAAGGCGAAACCGCCGTCAGAATGCTGATAGAACATATCATGGATCAAAAACACGCGCTTTCCAATATTCCCAACCTGCTTTATCAGAATCGCGATCAACTGCATTCCACGAACGAAAGACTTGAGGATGTCGCATCCCTTTGCGCACCGGATTACGAGGGATTGGATTTATCCTTGTATCTTGCACAGGAACCGACGCTTGCGTATCAGACCTCAAGAGGCTGTCATTGGGGACATTGTGCATTTTGCAATCATGATACGTCGTACAGACACAATTTCAGAACCAAGAAGATTGAAACCGTCGTTTCCGATTTGAAAATGATGACTGAAAAATATCATGTCCGTCATTTCCAGTTTGTCGACGAAGCGATTGAACCCCGGTATTTTATCGAGCTTGTCGAAGCCTTGTCCAAAGAGGAATTTTCCAAAAAAATCAAATGGTTTTATTATTCGAGAATCAGTCCCTTTTATAACGACGGAATTCTGCAAAAAGCGAAGAAATGCGGTTGCGAAATGGTGATGTTCGGGGTGGAAACTTTTTGTCAAAGACTCTTAACGCACATCAAAAAAGGGACCACGACAAAGAATATTCTCTCCAATCTGGAAGCGTTTCACAGAAACGGGATCAAAACCCACGCCTGGATGATCAGTTGTTTGCCCACTCAGACAAAAGAAGAGCTTTTATATGATGTCGAGATGCTGGAACGGAATTTTCAAAATATCGACGTTTGCAGCATGTCCCCTTTTCTTCTCGACATTCACTGCGACATGTATAAAAACCCGGAACGGTTCGGCATCACAAAAACCGACAAATACGACGGGTATCATTTTGAATCGATCAACGACGGCAAAACGATAAAAAGAAGCGAATTGGATGAAATCGTCGAAAAAAAATACCGACCGTTGATCGAAAAACATGTGTTTTCAGGAAAGCGTTACCTCGTGTTTTTTAATCAATCACGCAAATCAGAGGAAACTTCAAAACGCGATGCCGCCTGAAATTTCCATTGTCATTCCCGTTTACAACGTCGAACAATATCTCCGCGAATGTCTGGATTCCGTCATCAATCAAACGATGCGGGACATTCAGATTATTTGCGTCGATGATGGTTCGACGGACGGTTCGCCCGCCATTCTTGAGGAATATGCGGCAAGGGACCCGCGTATCGAAATCATCCGCCAGCAAAACCGGGGCGGCGGTTCGGCGCGAAATGCAGCTTATCCCCGTATTCGCGGCAAATACACCTTCTTCGTCGATCCCGACGACTGGATCGACCTTGACCTTTGCCGGCTGTGTGCAGACAAAACGGAAGCAACCGGGGCCGATTTCGTCGTGTTGCGATTTATCGAATATAATCCCGACCCCAGGTGTTCCCCCGCTTTCGATCCTTCATTACCGGAGATTCGGCGAACGCCGGAAGAAAAGGATGAAATCTTTCCATTAACCGGGACGTGGTCCAAATTTTGGCAATCCGGCTTTTTATTATCCAACAATATCCGGTTTTCTGAAGGAAAACGCCCGGCAAATGACATGTTACCGGCCTGGAAAGGAACCGTTTTGGCCAAACGCATCGCCGTCCTCGATCAACCGCTTTATCATTACCGGATACGCCGGGGCTCCTATTTGCAAACAATTAACGAAAAGCATTTTATCATCATTGAAACATTTCATGAAATTGAAAAAATGCTCCATGAGACCGGGTTGTATGAATCTTACAAAAATATTTTCATCCAATGGAAATTGATATGGTTTTATCGTTATCATTATTGTCGGTACCCCCGGCTGCTTCGACCGCGATTTATCCAACTTCTCCGCCGTAACCTGACAAAAGCCGACCGTGAATTTTGCCGTAATGCTTCACCGGAGATTTTTGACAAGGACATAAGAAATTTTTACCTGTTGCTGGTGGACGGCGGACGGTTCGGACCATTGAAATATCATTTCATCAATGATTGCATCACGGGAAAAGACGTTTTTTTCGAGCTTGTGAAATGGCCGGAACGATTGTTGCGCCGTCACATTATCAAACCGTTGAAATCCTTTCTGATGGCAGTAATACAATCACCGGATTTAAGATAATTCATACGGTAAATTTAAATTTCAACAACAGGAAAATATCCATCATGCATCCTGAAATATCAATCACCATGACAAACCCAAACACAGCCATCCCGCCTGAATCTTTTGAAATGCATGTTTCAGACCGAATCCATGAAAAGTTAAATGGCGTCATTGAAATGTCCCGTCAGGAACAACGGTTCCTCAACGGGTTAATACGACAATTCAGACCGCGAAAAATTCTCGAAATCGGCGTTTCCGCCGGAGGAAGTTCCGCCCTGATTCTTAATGCGATTCAGGACGTTCCCGAGGCTCATTTGTATTCTGTTGACTTCTCAAACACTTACTACAGGGACAGAAACAAGAAATGCGGTTTTTATGTCGAAGAAAACTTTCCGGAATTTCTTGCCCGGTGGACATTGAAGACCGGAAAACTTGCCGCAGAATACATGGATGAATTCGGATGCGAATTTGATTTTTGTTTTATCGATACCGCGCATTGTCTTCCCGGTGAAATACTCGATTATCTGATGGTTTTGCCATATCTGAAGAATCACGCATTTGTGACATTACATGATCTGTCGCTTTATACACTGGACTTTAACGACGGATATAAGCATGATTGTGATATTGCCCCTTCACTGCTGTTCAGTCTTGTCAATGAACCAAAATGGCAAATCGACAGCGGATATGTTTTTCCGAATATGGGGGCATTTCGTGTTGATCATGGGAAAGCATCTCCATATATCGACGATCTTTTCCGCATATTGACGCTTCCCTGGGCATATATTCCAGACAGAAAAGATCACCAGACTCTTATTGATCATTTTTCCAGGCATTATCACAAGGATCAAGTGGAATTGTTTCAAAAAATCTATTCCCATCAATATGATCAGTTTTACAACAAAAAACCGGTAAAAAACAGACATGGCAAGGATTTGACGATTGTCAAAAAAATCTTTCGTGAATTCAAGAGACCATTCAGGCAAATGAACGACCTCATTTTTCGTTAACAGGTTCAATTGTAAATCATATACGGAGTATTCGATGCACACTTCCAATTCGACAAACACAGAGCCGATTCACGTCGTATTCGCAGCGGACACGGGATACTACCAACATTTGTGCGTCACACTGGTTTCGATCCTTGAAAACAATCGTGATCTGCGTTTTCACGCGCACGTTCTGACGAACCAATTGTCCGAAGAGGCTGAAGCCCCGCTGAAATCCCTTGAGAAAAAATATGACAACCTTGTGCTTGATTTTCAGGCCGTCGATGATTCCCAGTTCGGCGGTTTGAAATTGACCATTGATTACATTTCAGTTCAGACCTATTACCGGTACGTTCTCGCCCGGATTTTTCCGGAACTTGACAAAGTCTTGTACCTTGATTGCGACCTTGTCGTTCGCGGAAGCCTCCGGGAACTTTGGGAGGAAAACCTCGATGGATACCATGCGGCCGGCGTTTTTGACACGTACATCAACAACCACGAGGATGCCCTCCTGCAACGCATCGGATTTCAGGGACGAAACGATTACATCAATACCGGCGTCATGCTTTTCCATTTGAAGTCGATCCGGGAAAACAACCTGGTGGACGAATTTTTTTCCTGCCAGCAAACCAATCAGGACATCATTGAGTTCCAGGATCAGGATATCATCAACATGGTTTTGAAGGGGCGAATCAAGCTGTTGCCAGCCAAATTCAACTGGATCGACAACAAAATCCCGGGAATCTTTGAGCCGGTGATCGTGCATTATGTGGGAAATATCAAACCCTGGTCGCTTCATGACCGGCGCAAACACGTTTATAAAAAAGAGTATTTCAAGTATCTTCGCCGCACGCCGTATTCCGGTTACCGCCATTATTACAATATGATTCAGGGGTGTTATATCCTGCGTGATTTCATATTTCACATGAAAACCAACAGCACCGCCTTTCGAATCAAGGTTTTCGGCATTCGGATTTACAAAAGGAAAATTTCCCCGTCATGACGACAGCCCCGCGAAAAATCAAGGTCGGTCTCATTGTCGATGAGTATTTCGGAGCAATCGGAACCGCTTACGGCGGTTACGGGATGCTTGCGCGACACTATATCGCCAAATATCTGCCGAACGAGGAAATCGAAGTGGAGGTTCTCTTGAAACGACAAGAGGGAAAATACCGGCATCCTTTTGCAAAAAAGCATCTCGTCGACGGAGTCGTCGTTTGGCAGCCCCCGTCTGATTATTGGTGCCGCCAATGGCTGGACCGCCGGGATTACGACGTCTATCTCAGCATCGAAATGACACATGATCTGCTGAAACATGAAAAATTTCGGAGAAAAAGACGACTGATTCATTGGATACAAGACCCGACGACCAGTCGCGATTGGATTGAAGTTTCCACGATGAATCTCTTTGCAGAGCGACCTTATTGGAATTCTTCTCTTTATGACTTGGTCAATCGATTTTACCAATCCGGCAGCGTTCGATTCATTACGCAGGGATATTGCCTCAATGAAAAAGCAAAAGACCTTTATCGGCTTCGGCATGACGTTCCGATCGGGTATGTCCCCAATCCTGTCGAAATAGATGACAACTTCTCGGTGGATACACACAAGAAAAAAGACATGATTCTTTTTTTAGGGCGAATCGAATCGGTCAAACGAGGGTGGTTGTTCTGTGAAATCGCGAAAAAAATGCCTGAGTATGACTTTTACATGCTCGGACAAACCTTTCGCCGTTCCGAACAGAACGAAAAAATGATTGGTCCATATCGTCATGGCATACCCAATCTTCATTTTGTCGGCCACGTCGAAGGCGAACAAAAAGCACTCTATCTTAAAGATGCAAAAATCCTCGTGAATACCTCAATCCGTGAAGGAATTCCGATTTCCTACCTTGAGACGCTTGCATATGGAACCCTGCTTGTCAGTGGCTTCAACGCTGAAAATTTACCGTCAAAATTCGGCGTTTACGTCGGCAAGGTGTCCGGGGACGGATTTGATCAAGTCGGTCTTTTTATCGATGGAATTCGAAAAATCATGTCCAATGAAAAGCAACGCAAAGAAACGGCCAGGAATGCCGTCGCCTATGTCAAGGAAAATCATTCAATCAAACGATTTCAGGACACGATGCGGGAAATCGTCAGGGAAGAAGCTCAAAAACGCCGTGAAGCAATGTGAACCAGGTATGGTCTGTCATGAAAACACCGGAAATTTCCATCGTCATCCCCATTTACAACACCGCAAAATACTTGCGTCCGTGCCTCGAATCCTGCGTCGGGCAAACCCTTGAGAATATCCAAATTCTCTGCGTGGATCATGCTTCCACCGACGGCTCGCGCTCCATACTTGAAGAATTTGCCGCAAGGGATTCGAGAATTCAAATCATTGATTGCCCCAATACGGGGGGAGGCCCCGGCCAGGCGCGTAATGCCGCCTTCCCGCACATCTTGGGCGTCTATACCTATTTTGCCGATTCCGACGATTGGCTTGACACGCAGTTGTGTGAAAAAGCCTGTGCCCGCATGGATGAAACCGGCTGCGATATTCTCCTGCTGGATTTTCACCCCGTCACCGAACAAGGACGGGCGACCCGACAAATCAAAAGCGTGCAACATGCGTTTCCCAGGTCAGGCAGGAACGGAATCCGGTACCTCGATTATCTCTGTGCCCCATGGACAAGAGTTTTGCGAACGTTCTTTATCAAAAAACACGACTTGCGTTATCTTGAAGGTTGTATGCCGGAGGATCACTATTTCCACTGGATACAAATGGCCAATGACCCTCATGTGGAAATCCTTGATGAAAAACTCTATTATTACCGCCTGCTGGAGTTTTCCCAAATAGGAAAAAAAGGGGAATATGTTGCGAGGACCCCCCAGATTTTCCCGCCGATTCGCGAATACCTGGAAAAAAACAATTGCTATTCGCGGTTCAGGGAAAAATACATTGCCGACAAAGTCAACTGTATTTACAACGCCTATTATTCCGTTCGGCCGGAATACCGGACATTGTGTAAAACACTCGCTCTTCAATCCCTTCGCAAGGATGAAATTCCCGGTCTGTGCCAAAGTAAAGCGATACCTCATCACAGAAAAACATTTCTGTTGGCCCTGGCCGGCAGCAAACGTGCCAAATTTTTCATGCTGTTTCAAAACATTAACCAGTGTTTGTTTCGTCCGTGGATCCGCAAGCTGGAAAAACTGATCAAACATGCCGAAAAAAAGTCATCATCAATTTGGTGATTCTCATGGACTGTCATATTTCGATCGTCATTCCTGTTTACAACATGGAACGGTATTTGCGGCAATGCCTTGATTCCTGCCTGGCGCAGACGATGCGCGAAATCCGGATCATCTGTGTCGACGACGGTTCGACGGACAATTCACGAGTCATCCTGCAAGAGTATGCCGACCGGGATTCGCGCATCGAAATCATCGACAAACCGAATGGCGGCACCTCTTCAGCCCGCAATGCCGCTTACGCTCATATTCGGGGAAAGTACACGTTGTTTGTCGATTCCGATGACTGGATCGAACAAGACCTCTGCGAGAAAACATATCAAAAATCGGAGGCGACGGACGCTCCGATCACGGTGTTTTTTTATCAAAGATGGAAGGAAAGAACGATTCGGTCGATCACCCCTGATGACAAGACGACGGTCGAGGAAAAATTGCCCCTTCTTGATTCCCCCACGGCATGTAACAAACTTTGGCGAACGGATTTTCTGCTCGGCAATAAACTCTATTTTCCCGAAGGGTTGATTCTCGAAGACAATCTCGTCCACTGGCAGGCAGTCACCCTGGCGAACAAAATTTCCGTTGTTCCGGAGCGGCTCTATCATCACAGACGCAATCCCGGCTCCATTACACAGACAAAAGGGAAACGCGCAATCCACGTGGTTCCGATTTTCAACAAAATACTTGAATACCTCCTCGAATCCGGTTATTATGCGGCTTACCGGGACAAGTTTATCTCGAAGAAACTGACCGCGTGGTATTGTGATTATCGATATCTCCCGGCATCCCTGAAGCCGGAATACGTGGCGATGATTCGTGATTCCCTCACTGCGGACGATCGTGAGTTTTATCGTGACCCGAAAAAACCATGCAAGACAGTTGCCCGGTTATTCTATGCAATGATCGAAGGAGGAAGGGCGGAAGCGTTGAAATTCCAAATTGCTTTTACAATGGAACGAATCATGCGAATGCCTGGATTGCTTTGCAAGCAATGGATTGTCAAACCGATGAGAAAATGGCTGGAGGAGCCATAAAAACGTTTCCGTTTTTTACACCCGCTCAGCCGGTTTGCCGCACCATGTTTTCTGCACGGCACTGATTCACTCTTGCACTCTTTGGGGAAAATCGTTATACTGTGTTGGTTTATTGTGCTGGAAATAAAAAATAAGCGTGTCCGGTGAATCGCCGGTCTCGCCGAAATGAACCAAATATCCTATTGTGCGAAATTTTGGCATTTCGGCGCAACCGGCAGACGTGGAAGCGTCTTGCATTTTTTCTCGCCGCCACAATATAGATGCGATCATAAAATTTGAACCGCTTCCATGGCTGCCTGCTGCGTCGACATTGTTGATGCACACAAAATAGTGAGACTTTATTATTGTCGGCGATGCAGGCGATTCATCGGGCAAGCTCAAATTCTAGTGGCGGCACAATAATCGAAAGAATTCACCCCATGCCCACTCCCTCCCCCTCTTTCAGTATTGTTCAAAAACTCTGGCGGGAAGCTCAAAAACCGCTTGCCCATTTGTATTACTATGTACCGGCACGCAGGGCGGGGGTTCCTTTCAGGGCTTTTGCGAATTTTGAGTCCCATCGAAACACCATCTCCATCAACGATGCCGGAAAGGTGGTGCTCCCCTATCTTGAAATGGATATCGTCATCGGATGCAACTTGAGATGCGAACAATGTTCCCATCTTAGTCCCTTCAGGAAAGGGATCGTTTCTGCGGACAAGGTTATTGAATGGTTTCGGCTTTGGGCCGGGAAAATCGTCCCAAAAAAATTGGATATTCTGGGCGGCGAGCCGCTCCTGCATCCCGAATTACCCCGTATTCTTCGTGAAACCCGGAAGATATGGCCTCAAACGGAAATCGAACTTGTCACAAACGGTTTTCTGTTTTCGAAAGTGGCCGCCGATGTTTTTGAAGCGTTGGAAGAATCGCAAATCAATGTCATCATTTCCAACCATTCCTCCAATGAGTCCGAGCAACAAAAGTTCGATGAAGCCGTTTCCAGATTACGAAATCATTCCTTCAAATACAAAATCAGGAAGAGCAATCGAAAATGGAGGATTCAGTACGCCCAAACGTCCGACGGCACTCCCGTGATGTTTTCAAGCGATCCGAAAGCGGCCTGGGGAATCTGCACATCCAAAACGTGTATTTCGCTTGCCGATAACAAATTGTATAAATGTTCCGTACTTGCCAGTATTATTGAAGGGGTTGCGGAAAATTCGCTGCCCCTTGAAAATTGGAATTCCGCATTGACCTACAAGCCGCTGACTCTCCAGGCAAGCAGTCAGGAAATTGTGGAACATTTGAATTGCCGGCAAGTTCCGGCATGTGCCATTTGCCCTGCCCGAAAAATCCAGGTGAAGCCTCAACAAACAGCCCGGCGGAATTGAAAAACATGGATATGAAAATTAAACAAGATTCTATCAATATCTGCCTGGCATGTGATGACAATTATGCGCGACATGCCGCCGCGCTCATTGCGTCGGTCGTTGCCAACAAGAAGAAGGAAGATCATCCGCAATTTTTCATTCTCAGTGATAAACTCTCGGATCAAGTCAAGTCAAAATTCCATGACATGGCGGAATCCATGAATTTTCCGCTCACGTTTTTTGAATGCACGGCCGAAATGTTTCACGGGCTTCCCACTTGGCGGGGCAAGCACAACACCTATTTCCGGCTTGCGATTCACCGGTTTCTTCCGGGTGACATGACAAAAGTCCTTTATCTGGATTGCGACATGATTGCCACGACAAGTTTGGCTCCCTTGTTCCAAACGGATATTTCGGATCAATACGCCGCTGTTGTCGCCGAAGCCAAACATTCGACTTTTACAACACATGATTCGCCTTATTTCAACGCCGGAATGACGCTTTTCAATCTCAAAAAGTTCAGGGAAGACGACATGGAACGCAAAGCGATTGAACTTGGAAATCGTCGGTTTTCAGAAATGGAATTTTGTGATCAGGATTTACTGAATGAACTTTTTGCCGGAAATGTCGTTTTTGTGCCTCTCAAGTGGAACCTGATACTCTATCCGGCCTATTACCGCCGGTTTGTCAAAATTTCGGGACGCCGTCCTGCGTTTACCGTCGATGAAGTCAACGAAGCATTTTCCGACCCGGGCATCATTCATTTCAATTCCCGTCCCTGGAGAGCGTTTTGTGAACATCCTCTCCGGGATTTGTATTGGAAATACCTTCGCATGACGCCGTTTTATCGGGAATCGGTTGGAAAATACTACATCAATGGGATAAGCGATCTTTACCGGCGGTATTTCAGAATCAATCTGAGTAAAAAAAACGTCCACATCAAACTGTTTGGCGTAGACCTCATTTCGTGGAAATATCGTGCCGGCGGGAAAAAGTGAGCCACGCCACAATATTCGTTATTCGTTTTGGTATTCATTTCGGCCAAAAACGGCACAGGAATCGAAGAGAATGGATTGTTACATTATCAATTTGGATCGTGCCAAGGAGCGTTGGAAGGTCGTTTCAGAAAGTTTTGCTTCGGCAGGGTTGAATGTCATCCGCATATCCGCGATTGACGGCAAAGCACTGCAATTCCCGCATCCTGATTTTTCCGCCTGGAGATACTTTTTCTATTACGGCAGAATCATGGTCCCGACAAAAGTCGCTTGTTATTTCAGCCATATCAAGGCACTGAAAACATTTCTCGAAACGGACAAAGAACATGCGATGATTTGTGAAGATGATGTTTTCCCCTTGCCGGAATTGGCGGACGTGGTCGGGGATGCCATGCAATATTCCGATTCCTGGGATTTGCTGAGATTGAACGGGATCAAACCAACGCGGGGAGTTAATTTTGTCCCCCTTTCGCATGGATTTCAGTTGTGTTGTGATTTGAAAACCGCATCCGGCAACGGGGCCAAGATCGTCAATCGACATGCTGCTGAAACCATCATCAGAAAATGTCTTCCGATGAGGCTTCCTCACGATGTCACTCTTTTTTACGATTGGCCGATCGGCATCCGTGAAGTCACGGTCCAACCGTACCCTGTTGTGTTAAACGAAACTTTTTACAAAAACTCGACAATCGGACGGGAACCGCGTTACCCGCTTTTGCATCCTGCGATATTGCGGCACTTCATTTCACTCCCCTATCGCGTTCTTTCGCGAACAACCCGCAAAATATCACGAATCCGCCGGGCAATGCAAAACCGGTTTTGGCCGCCCCGGTCCAAGTAAGGGGCCATCTTCTAAATTTTCAAGCGGTTCCGATATAAACACTTGCATTGAGCGGGATTCGATGTTAAACTTGAGCGGCAGTATTCTTGGTTCTTGAGACCACCCACCAAAAGCAAGATAATTGGAATGAAAAACAAACGAGAGAAAGAAAACCCGAAAAAAACACGTTCGGCACGTTGGCAGCCGGGTCAGGAAAGCGATGAGTTGGTTTTCGCGGTCTGCGATCGTTTTCTGCGCCAATTGGGATTATCCTCCGCCAGCATGAACCCCGATGAATTCGGTGAAATTGAAGAAAAGAAAGGGGCCGCCGCCGGCGTTTCGCTTTGGTTGAAAGAGCATTGGGGACGCCCGGATTTGAACCGCGAAAAAATTTATCCGCTCTTCTGGGAAGCGGCGCATCGCGGTTTTTTACTGCTTCGCCCCCCGATGGAAAAATCACTCGCAGATCGGGTCTTTTCACAATTCGGCATTAAGGACCCCACCCGACATATCAAAGTGGTCAACAGTTCCCTCGGTGACGTCGCTTCAAAACATGTCGCTTCCGCCGCCGCCGATCTTGTCGTTGATCTTGTCGAGCAGATTGCTCAGGAAAAGTTGAGCAAAGCCAAAGCGGGAGGTACCTCGCCGGCGGTGCATCTCGGCATGGGAGCCGGTTACACGACAACATTGATCGCCCAGCGAATCGCCCAACGGGCCGGAACGGGCGTCAAGTTTCCGCCGATTGTTCTCCATGCCATTTCCGCAGGCGGTTTTTTGGTCAATGAACCATTGAAAGCCCCGTCAACTTATTTTACGTATTTTGACAGAAATTTTTTGGACATCGAATGTGTCACGCTTTTTTCCGAGACCGTTGTCTGGAAAGAGGATTACGGGAAAATCAAGAAAAATCCCGGAACCCGGCGTGCATTTGAGCGTAAAGACGAAATTGACATTATTGTCACGTCGCTTGCCGCCGCACAGCATGAACACGGTCTGCTGGAACAATTTTTGTCGCACCTGATTCAGGAAAAACTGCTGGAACGGGAAACGCTCGACAATATGTACAAGGCCGGTTGGGTCGGCGACGTGCAATTCTGCCCTTACTCGAACAAAGGGCCGTTGCATGACATCTGTCCGGTTCGTGCCGTGACGCTGTTCGAATTGCATGAGCTGGTCAAATTTTCGCGACAGGCTGGAAAATACGTCGTTCTGGCGGCCGGCCCGTGCGGGGAATGCGGGGCTTCGAAAAAAGACGCATTGCTTCCGCTTTTGAAATGCGACGATCTCAAACTTTGGACGCATTTGGTGACCGATGCCCGGACCGCCCGCGAAGTCATGGGGGAAACAGCAACATAAACGAAAAAACAAAGTTTTTACCGGTTGATCGCAGATCAACATGTTATACACTGTAAATTTCAAAAATTCAGAAATATGCCAATCAACCAGACGATTTATCAAGCCATTATCGATGGCGATATGGATACGGCCGTCACCGAAGTCAAAGCGGAAATCGGGCACGGAGTCCCGCCGCAGGAGATTCTTGAACAGTCGATGATTCCCGCCATGGACGAAGTGGGGAGGCTCTTTGATTGTAATGAATATTTTGTGCCGGAATTGTTGATTTCAGGGCGTGCCATGCAAGCCTGCATGGCGATCATCAATCCGTACCTGATTCAAAGCGGCGTCGAAAAAGTGGGACGCATCGTCATCGGAACCGTTCAGGGGGACATGCATGACATCGGCAAAAACCTCGTCGGCTCCATGCTTGAAGGGGGCGGTTTCGAAGTGGTCGATCTGGGGGTGGATGTTCCACCTGAAAAATTTCTCACTGCCGCACAAGAAAAGGCGGGAACGATCATCGGACTTTCGGCACTGCTGACGACGACGATGCCGGCGATGAAACGTGTGATCGACACACGAAATGCACAGGGACTTCAGGCGTCGCACAAAATCATGATCGGCGGTGCCCCTGTCACGCAGGATTTCGCCCAAAGCATCGGTGCCGATGGTTACAGTGCCAACGCCAGCGGTGCCGTTGCATTGGCACGCCAGTTGGTCGCAAATTAAGGGTACAGGTTTGTTAGCGGTCGAGTTTGCTCGACGTTTTGGGATTAAAACTCCCCCTGGCGATGATGCAGGAGTTTCCGCATTCTGTCGACGATGGCACTATGCATTTGACTGACCCGGCTCTCGGAAAGGTCGAGCGTGGTGCCGATTTCTTTCATCGTCATTTCTTCAAAATAATACAGAATGATGATCAGCCGTTCGTTTTTGGTCAGTCCTCGGGTGAACGTTCGGATCATTTCGGTTTTGCGAAGCCGTTCGGTCGGGTCTTCGCTTCGTTTGTCGGCAAGAATATCGATTTCCCGGACATCTTTGTAACTGTCGGTCTCAAACCATTTTTTGTCGAGACTGGTGAGATTGACCCCGTGGGTTTCCGACAACATTTTCTCAAATTCCGCGACGGAAACCTGCAAATGTTCGGCCATTTCGTCGTCGGTCGGTTTTCGGGCAAGATAACCTTCGAGTTTTTTATAAGCCTCGTTGATTTTGCTGGCTTTGGAACGGACAAGTCGGGGCACCCAGTCCATCGACCGCAATTCGTCGAGCATGGCCCCTTGAATTCTCGGAATGCAAAACGTTTCAAAACGAACGCCGCGATCAAGATCGAAAGCATTAATCGCGTCCATCAAACCGAATGTTCCGGCGGAAATCAAATCATCCAAATCAATTCCGTCGGGCAAACGCGACCAGATTCGTTCGCCGCGATGTCGCACCAGCGGCATGTATTGTTCAATGAGGCGATTGCGAAGAACCACATTGGAGCTGTCCCCTTTGTAATCAATCCACAATTGCTCAACTTCCGCCGATGTCGATGCTGTTACGGCCATTATGTCTCTCCGTGACAATCCTTCTTGGTCCAATCCGTTCACCCACTTTTTGCCCATACCGCCCTGTTTGACTCCATATCGCGGGGTGGGCCGACTTTTCATGAGGAACAATAACAATTTTATCCTGCAAAGAAAAGATCGTTTTTTTGATTTTGTCCTGTTCTTGTGTACAAATTTCCGTTCTTTTTATTCACTGGTTTCGTGATCCGATAACGTATTTTCTTCTGCCTGCTGATACGATTCCACTCGCGAAAGCGTTTCCTGAAGCAGCGATTTTGCAGATTCCTGCACGCAAAATTCGGCGATTTTTCCTGCGACAAACCCAATGACAATATACACAAGCAGCCACAAACACGCGTGAGAAAGAATCGTTTCCTGATCATCACCTTTCAGGGTTCCCAAAAAAATGGAGAGAACCATCGCCGTAATCCCCATGTAAGCGGAATAACAGACCCCCAAACTTCGTTCTTTGGCAACGGGAACGGCGTTTCCATGACGCTCCGATTTTTCTTTTTGCGTTTTTTCACGAAAAAGATCGAGAAGAAGCGGGTCGATTTTCCGGGCGGACAACCAATTTTCGTTATTGATTTCTGACACGACCAAGTTCCACGTCTAGTGTACAAAGAACAGCTTGCATATCCCCCAAGAAGACTCCTTGTCGTTTACGTCGGAAAACAAACCGGCACGAGTTGAATCAATTTTGTGAATTATTGGCCGTCTCCTAATAATTGGGACAACCAGAGCCGCGAGGGTCACCGAGCGGTCAAACTGGAACAACCGCTCCATGACTGTCGCGGCTCTGGTTTTTTATGCTCAAAAGTTTGATGTCATTTACTGAAGCGGCGTTCGATGGTTTGCCGGACTTCGTCAAGCCAAGCGACGCGGTCTTCGTGTGAACTCATGATGACCGACTCAAAATTGCGACGCTCAAAAGTGCGACAGCCGCAGAGGCCGAAAACGACCACTTTCCAGAAATTTTCGAGCGGGTCGCCGTATACGTTGAGTTCGACATCCCGCGGTGTATTGGACGTACTGAAAATTTGAATGTCTTTCTCGGTAAAATATTGTTCCGGCCCGTTCGGACCAAATTTGTACGCAAAACCGTTTCGTAACACCCGGTCAACCCAACCTTTAAGAATCGCCGGCGGCGTTCCCCACCAGTTGGGGTGAACGATGATAATGCCATCGGACTCTTTCAGCTCCTGCATCTGCTTCCGAACGGATTCAGGCAACCGGGATTCATCGGCGATTTCGGCGTGGGGAACGACCGGATCAAAGTTTTCAGCATACAAATCGTGATAAAATGCGTTATGCTCCAATTTCTGAAGCGTTTTCAAAATGCAACTGGTGATCGCATGGTTAAAACTGCCCGGATTCTGGTGACCAAGTAAAACAAAGTATTTCATGTGATATTCTCTTTTCCATGAAGTAAAATTTGATTATCGATTGATATTTTTGTCGAGTCAAAAACGAGAAAATGATAAAAAATCAGTTTTTTTCATTTGTGTCGCTTGGCAAAAAAAATTATTTATACAAAATTGAGAAAATAAGTGATTTTTCATGTCTGGGGAAGGTAAATTAATCCAGATGATTTCTCAAAGCAAGAACGTTCATGGTTCATTGAAGATCAGGCATAGTTTGAGATAATCTGACATGTCATCATCCAAACGGAGGATTTTGGAGTGAATATTCTATTTGCAACCAGTGAGGTGGTCCCCTTTGCAAAAACCGGGGGGCTTGCCGATGTGAGCTGTTCGCTTCCTGTTGCGTTATCCCGTTTGGGAAAAAAGCCTTATGTCATCATGCCCGCCTACAAAGTTGCGTTGCATTCCGGGCTGAACATTTGGCCAACCGGGATCGATTTCAGCATTCCAATCTGGAACAAAACGGTTTACGGCAGTTTACTCGAAAGTCGCCTGCCGAACAGTGACGTGCCTGTTTTTCTCGTGTTGCAGGACCAATATTTTGACCGGGACGGTCTGTACAACCAACAAGACGAAGATTACCGCGACAATTGCGAACGATTCGTCTTTTTTTCTCGTGCCGTGTTGGAAGCCATTCGTTTACTTGAACTTAAAATCGATATACTGCACTCAAACGATTGGCAGACCGGGTTGGTGCCGGCATATCTTGAAGCACTTTATCGCCCTTTTCCCCTTTATGAAAATATTGCCGGCGTGCATACGATCCATAATATGGCCTATCAGGGAATTTTCTGGCATTGGGATATGTGCCTGACCGGGCTGGACTGGAAATTTTTCACTTACGACAAGATGGAATTTTACGGCAAACTGAATCTCCTGAAAACCGGGATCATGTTCGCCGGTGGCATCACGACGGTCAGCCCAACGTATGCGGAAGAGATACAAACACCGGAATTCGGCTGTTCGCTCGATGGCGTGCTCCGTTTCCGGCGCGACAGTTTGCGCGGCATTTTGAACGGCGTCGACACGGAGCATTGGAATCCGGCGACCGACCCGCTGATTCCGGAAAGATATGACGTTTCCAACGTCTTCGAAAAAAAGCCGGTCTGCAAAGCGGCGTTGCAAAACGAATTGGGGCTGACTCAAAACGACCGTGCGCCGCTGCTCGGCATTGTCGGGCGACTCGCCTCACAAAAAGGGATTGATCTGGTCGCCGAAGTCATTCCGCATTGGGTCGAGAATCACAACGCACAATGGGCGATTCTCGGCACCGGCGACCGGTGGCTCGAACAGCGTTTGCAGCAGTTGGCCGAACGCTATCCGAAAAACGTCGCCGTCCGGTCGGCGTTTTCCAACGAAATCGCCCACAAAATCGAGGCGGGGAGCGACATGTTCGTCATGCCGAGCCGTTACGAACCATGCGGCCTCAACCAGATGTACAGCCTGATTTACGGGACGATCCCGATCGTCCGCAAAACCGGCGGCCTTGCCGACACGATCGTGCATCCGACCGACGAAACCCTGGCCGACCACACCGCAAACGGCTTCTGCTTTCAACACGCCGACACGCAGGGACTCAACTGGGCCGTCAAACAGGCGGTGCAATGTTATCTCGACAACCGGCCGACCTGGGAAAAACTGGTCCGCAATGGAATGCAGCAAGACCTTTCCTGGCGACACAGTGCCCGGCAATACCTCGACTTCTACGAAAAAGTGCGGGAGAAACAACAAACCGACAAACGGTGATCAAGAAACCAGAGCATGAAGCGTAAGCGAGTGCTTGGAAAACCAGAGCCGCGAGGGTGACCAAGCGGTCGAACTCCATTCACCGCTCCATGACTGTCGCGGCTCTGATTCTTGCGGAAAACTTTCCGGCAAAAACCTTGAACCCCATTTCGAACTTTGCTCTGCTGCCGCTCAATCTTCCGGGCGGTTTTCAAAATGGAGCCGCCGCATAAGACGCTTGTAATCGTTGATGCCGGTCCAAAAAGTTGCGTTGATGGCAATGCAACCTCCCAACGGGAGGATTGCCGGAATAAAGAAAAGGAGTGCCAAAAAACACGCCATCGTCGGGATGAACGAGAAGATCAGGCAAAGGTAAAGCGCCCAAATCTGATTCCTTAATAGCGGAATCGACAAACCTCCTGTCAGGATGCAGCAAGCAATTCCCACCGTCATGAAAGGGAAGATCGCGATCAAGAGAAGAAAGAAAAAAAAGAGCATGAAAATGACGCTGTAACTTTGGACAAACACTCTTTTTTTGATCCGTTTTTCGATATTCTGCAACGCTTCTTCCGGCATGTTTCGGAAGGCGGGGTCGCACCATGTTTCAAGCCTTGCCTGGTTGAGAATCGCCCAGGGATGCGGGGCGAATGAAAAGGAAACCTTTTTTCCCGAATCATCCGTCACCTGGAGGCTTCGCCTGTTGAGTTTGAGACGTTCCGGCGCATCGTCCCTTGCAATCATGATCGGTTCCGGCAGCTCTTTGCTTTCTCTTTCAATGGTGCAATGATCATGATAAACCGCCAGCCAGTATTTTTTTCGGGGAAACAAGGAAAAAATTTGCGGAACCAACAGAAGCCCAAACGGTGTTCGCGGCTCGAACTTTGACGGGTTCGCATCCTCCGGAGAAAAATAAGGGTTTAGCGCACCAACACGCAAACTTTCCGTTTCGTAATACGCATAAGGATTGAAATCGTTGTGATTTTCATTCGAATTCATGGTTTAGGGCGTGTTCAAAATAATTTTTTTTAACGCGGAAGCACGGAAAATACGGAATTTTTTTTGAAATGTTTTCCGCGTATTCCGTCTTTTCGCGCCTTCCGCGTTTAAAATGAATTCTAACGCGAATGCAAAATCCGTTCAATCGCCTGGTCCGTGACATCGATGGGGTGAATATTTTCACTCGGCAAATACTCAAATGTACCCGGGGCGATGTTGCCATCGTGCAAAATCATGTTGTAATACAAAAGCGACGCAAAAGGCTCGCCGGTCGGTTCGCTGCCGTCCGCCGTCCAAA